>Ga0214545_1008093_pt1 | contig 17069 bp, 5 predicted proteins | sample CNSS4metaG_FD_160064 | JGI IMG/M metagenome (GOLD analysis project Ga0214545, IMG submission 160064) | Root nodule microbial communities from cowpea collected in UCLA plant growth center, Los Angeles, California, USA - CNSS4 | ecosystem: Host-associated > Plants > Roots > Nodule | place: USA... | reverse complement strand
AAAGTTCCATTGTTTGCTCACTAAACCTGTCATTTAATTCTTGCAACTGCTTGTCCACTGTAACAAGAAATATATTCACCCTAAAATGATGTTCCATAGTGACATGATCTTTTTGATGTCGAGAACGACCATGACGTGCAACATAAGTAGAATTAAAATCAGGAATATCAATGTCATGTTGTTCACAAAAGAATACCACACATTTCAATAGATTTTGCCAACCATCCTCCCTCAACTTTTGAATCAAAATTTTAGTACAACAAACCAATTGCATATCATTCAATATATCCTGAGATTGTTTCTGCAAATCTTGGCAAAGACCGTCAGTAATTCCCATAATATCTTTCATCATGTGTAAAATTAATGTGAACTCAAATGAAGACAACATATTCAATGCAGCATCAGCATCACCCCTTTGAGAATAAGTTGATCCATCAACAATAATTTTTTTAAGAACTAGTCAAGATGCATTATATAGCTTCATCATACTACAAATGGAATAAAAATGCGAGCTCCAACGAGTATCAGCAACTCGTTTTAAAGTGCCAATTTGATTTTTTCCTTTACCAGTTTCAAGTTCACCCATTTCTAACAATTGAGTTATTCCATATAATTCAATAGCTTGTAACTCATCATGAAGTTTACTAGAGGAACACACAACATTTACAATAAAATCCAAATTTGAAAAAAATTGATGAACTGGAATGACCTCTCTTGAAGCAGCCACCAAAGCAAGTTGTAGTCTATGAGCAAAACAATGCACATAATAAGTATAAGGATTATCATTGAGAAATAATGCTTGCAACTCATTCCATTCTCCCTTCATATTACTAGCACCATCATACCCTTGACCGCGGATATTGGAAACATCAAGATTATGCCTAGAGAGAACGACACTCAATTCTTTTTTTAGAGTGGCAGTTGTTGTATCCTTAACATGCACAATATCAAAAAATTGTTCTTTTATATTACCATCCTTATCTACGAATCTTAAAACAAGAGCCATTTGCTTTTTTTTTTTAGATTCATCACGTGCTTCATCAACAATTATGCAAAATTTAGAATCTCCAATTTCTTCTCGAATGTGACTTCTTACTTTTCTAGAGAAAATGTGCAAGATTTCTTTCTAAATATGATGAGAAGTATACTTAGCATTATACAGAGCATTTTCTAACACAACTTGTGCCACTTTATCATTATATGATGCTATAAGTTTAATCATTTCAAGAAAGTTACCTTTATTACTTGACTATGGTGTTTCCTCGTGGCCTCTAAATGCAGAAGCTTGAAATGCTAGCCAACGAATTGTGTCAATAGAGGTTTTGAGCCGTAAACGATTCTTGCAGACTTGTTCTGAACTTTGAATATTTATAATGCTATTAATGTGCATAGATTGATTCAACAAGTCTTAACAAGCTTTCATTGCATTGTTATGCGGTGAGAAAGGACTATCTCCAATGTGGTTGAGAAATGCACATCTTTTTCCCGCATTAACCTTTTTCCATGATCTAAAACCTTGTTTAGTAAACACATCTGATCCAAAACGACCATCTGGCTTTGAACTAAATAGATAACATGCCAAACAGTAAGCTCCATCATTAGCAGGGGAATACTCTAGCCAAGAAGGAAACATTTTAAACCAACTAGATTGAAATCTCCTTGGATGTTTTTCCTTAGAATAAGGATAGTTTTCAAGTTGCATTTGATATGGACCCCATTTTGACTAAGCTCTTCGAATCTCATCTCTTTAACTCATTGAATATTCCCATATTTGAAGACGTTTTCCTGGATCACGTTCCAAAGAATTAATATGAAACTCCTCACCTATAATTTTTTGAACCTTAAAAGGGGCCTCCTCTGATTGAACAATTGGAACATTAATATCATGCTTCAAAATATCTGGAAGAGTTAAATTTGTCCTGTTTTCATCTTCACGGGTAGCTTTCCTTTTATCACTTTTAAAAAATGAATCTATTCTTTTATTCTTCATCAATATACCTATTTAAAAAAAAATAATACTAAAAAATGATTTATCATAATCTAATAAAAAAATGAGAGACATAAATACCAAAAGAAAATTCGATGATAATCAAACCACACTTAAAATTCAATTATAAAAACACAGTATAATCATTTTTTCTTCTATGTTGATAAAATAAAAAATAATATAAAAAAGGCTCATTAAATAAATTATTAAACTAATATTTCACTATCAAGTGAGACAAAAGAGAATTACCTTCTTATTTTTTCTTCGAGGATGGAAGAGAACATTTAAGAGATGAAAGCAAAAATAATTGATCTTTTTCTCTTCCGAAACAAAAGAAAATAGGTAAGAATGGAAGATGAGAACAATTTGTAAGAAATTCAAGGCATAGACATATAAAAGAGGCTCATTAAATAAATTATTGAATTAATATTTCATTATCAAGTGAGACGAAAGAATTACCTTCTTCTTTTCTTCCTCGAGAATGGAAGAGAATAAAGGAGAAATAAGAGAAAAAATAATAGATCTTTTTCTTTTTAGAAACGAAAGAAAACAGATGAGAATGAAATATGAGAACAATTTATGAAAAACACAATCTATAATGAAAACAAATAATAAAAAATATCTTGATAAATGTTTTTAATCTTTATTCTTTATTATATTTGATTTTATATTTTATTATTTATTAGTATTAATTATTATGTTTATAAAAGAAATAAAATGTTTAATTTAATATTTATAACAAAATAAAATCAAAATACCTAATATCTATAATAAAAAAAATCAAAATATCTATTGTAAAAAAAATTTCAAAATTTTTGGGGGGGCCAAGGCCCCCTTGCACCCATAATAATCTGTCGTTGTAGACAATATTCCTTGTTTATATGAATGTTATATTTATTTATAAATAAATATCCAAATCTTAAAATTTTTGCTTATCATGTTTTATGAATTATATACATTCAAAAAGTGTAACAAATAAAATTAAAGGAATTTGAAAAATAAGTAAAAACATCAATAAATAATGAATTGCATTACAAGGGTGAAAAACATGGAAAACCAAGGGGTTCCAAAACCGTCGGTAATTATCAGGGGTTTCAAAATCGTCAGTAATTACCAGGGGTTTCAAAATCACTGATAATTACTAGGGGTTTCAAAACCGTCGATAATTACCAAGGGTTTAAAAAAGCGTCGGTAATTACCAGAGGTTTCAAAATCGTCGGTAATTACCAAGGGTTTCAAAACAACTGGTAAATACTAGGGGTTCCAAATTGCCGATAAATATCAGGAGTTTCAAAACTGTCGGTAAGTGTTGCTTTACCATGAGTTAGTCAAAATAGCTGATAATTCATTAACAACGCTAGTTTTTCTAAGGGGAAAACAAACTGTGGGTAGTTCCTTTACTGGGGGTTAAAACCCCCGAAAATGCTATAAATAACCTCTGGTAATTTTTTTTTGTAGTGTAACCTATAAAAATTCATTGAATAAGAGAATTGTTTCACATATTGAACGTTTTACAAATAAAGTTCACCATTTAAAAATTATCTAATAAATTTTCTTATAATTACTTAATATATTAAATAAAATACTTAAAGTATTTAACAAAGCGTAGTGAAGACAAAGTACTTAAAATATTATAAATTTGATTTGATATAAAAATATAAGAATTCATAAAATTCATTACACATGAATGAAATACTATTTCAAAATCATAGTCTTATTAACAAAAATACAATTTTAAAAACTTATTTCATATAATTTTTATTAACATTTAAAAAATTATATATTTGTATCACCAAACCATTATAGAATGCAAACATCACTGTCAATACATTAGACAAAGAAAGATGTGCACCATTCAATTTCAACATCGAGAGCATATGAAGTCTTCATTGATTTTTTATCATCATTCACATGCAATGTCATATATCATATCAAATCAAATTCATCCATATGAGATAACACTTAATTCAATTCTCTTTTGTGAGGAAACTCAAGTATTTTCGACAAAAATGCCACTAAATAGTATTGCCTCTAACTATTTTTTTTAATTTATCCTTTTCTTATCTTTCATCTTAATAATCTCACAATTGTTTCATATCCAGTCCAACTTCATTGGGTTTTGGCAACATTTTAATCAAACAAACATTGGCATGTGAATACTTAAAATATATTGAAAAAGAGAATGCAGAGCAAAAATTAATATGTGACACCTGAAATAAAGACTCTACTATGATAACTATAGAGACTCAACATTGCCACACTGAGATTTGGTTTAAACTAGCTAAAACTTGAGGCCAAAGTAAACACAAACAACATGACCAAAATTCATGAATCTTTAAACAGATTTGTCCTACTAGATATCATATTATGGATATTTCAAAATTAGTTACATATTTAATAGATTAAATTATGAATTTTTTACTTAAGTTCATTTTATCGATAATCGTTTCCGCTAAAAGTTGGGGTGTTATACTCTCTCTCTATATATATATATTACTATAACTAAATCATAATAATTAAACTAATATTTAAAATATAATAAATAACTTCTTCAAATTGTAATTTATTTATTACAAAATTTGAAATTAACTTATTTTGATTTAACAAACTAGACTATTGAATGTTGTGAAAATATTCTTTCGATTTTAATATCAAATTAACCACTTCTTTTTAATAATTTCACTGTTACCTTTTTTATATCTTTATCAAGTATACTAATAATGGATAAGAAAGGTAATATATTGAAGAAAAATAATCCAGCCACATTGACTAAGAAATAAGATGATGGAAGAATAATAAGCACGTCACCAACAACAAAAGTTATGGTAATAATAATGCATAAGGTTGGGCCTCTAGCATATCAAAGACACTCCTATATGAGGCATTTTACTGGGCTAGAACATTAGACCCCTTCTTTCTATATAATAGAAATGAATTGGACTTGTGTTTGGGCCATGTAATCTACGTTATTGGGTTAGGTAGTACAAGTTATTGGACTTGTATTTAGACCAAGTAGTCTAAGTTAATGGGTTTGTATTTGGGTCAAATAATCTAGGACATGCGAACATGTATTTAGGCCTTTTAGTCTAGGGTTGCCTTATACAACTTGCAAAAAGTTAGAAAAGTTCTTCTAAGCTTTAAATTGGGCTCATCCAAGTCTAATAAAAACGTAAGTTGTTAAGGTTCTAAAGCAAGCTTCTTAAAAGTTAAGTGATTTTATCTTCTTCTTGAGTTTTCCATATTGTGATACTTTATTTGTTTAGTTTTCTTTCTGTGTTCTTCATTTACATTTCATATATTTATTCAAATTTTGGTCCAAATAGTTTGCATGATTCCTAGAACCATTTGTATTTGAACTAGTAGGATTCCTATTTTGCATGAGCTTTTTTATTTTGTTTTATTTTAGTATTTGTTGTTTTGTTCAGTTGAATTGAAATTCATCTTAATTATTTTGATTTTAAAATCCATATATTGTTTTAGAAGTCATTATAATCCTTATATGTCTCTAAGTTCTTATAGTATAACATTTTGATTTCTTGTTACCAAATTATCAATCCTCAAAGTGACATAACTTTTATCTGCCTTTGTTTTACAATTTTGAGTTCATGCTTTCTTGTAGATCACTGATAAGTTCTTAGATTTAGGCTTCCATTATATCGTGTTTGTGTTTGCGCATTTCAATTCCAATTAGGCTTCTTTATACGACAATAGTTATTGTTTTCATTTATAAAATCAAATACAAGTTGAAATCGACAAACAAAAAGTAAACAAAAGCCAAAAGAAGGAGAATTAGAATGAAGAAACAAAGATTAAAATCGATAACTACTAAACTACTTTGACCTTATTTTATGAATACAAATCTTACACACTTATACAAAGGCTTGTATTATTGTTGAGAGTCTGGTTTGAGGGTTGAGTCTTATTTTGTTTCTTTAGTTTTAAAACAAAATCTTACTTTAACATGTCAAATTCCAACTCATAACATAGTTATGGTGACTCGAGTTCTCCAAAATGTTTTCCACATTTGGTGTAATAACTTAAATAGTTAACGCTATGGGGAAAGCAAGAAGTTGGTGTAAAAGAAAACAAAAGGATTGAAAGAGAAGTTAATCTTGCTATCTTGGAAGAAAAACTTAGGATGTTAAAGCAAGAAGGGTGAAAAATCGAAGAAAGGAGGAAGAGAAAACTTAAAAACTATGAGAAGAAAAAGAGAAGAAAGAGAAAAGAAAGAAAAGGAAATTAAAAAAAACAATAAAAATAAATAATTGTAAGAAATGATCGTGAAGAGGAACACTTAATCATAGAATCTTCAGGTAAATAACTGAGGAAGAATTGTTCATGAAAAATTACAAAACTTTGAACTCTTCTTATATTTCAAATAAATCCAACTCTTCTTCTAAATTGAACCTTTTTATTTTATTGCCTAAAGAAAATATAACTATAAAGAAAACATGACAACAATAGAATGAAGAGTTAAAAATCATAAAAAATATTCTTAATTGCAATGCTCATTTGTCTTCCTTTGATAAAAGTACGTGGACATTAAAAGACAATTATCTTCTACATATGTCTTTGAATGTACTATCCTTCTTAGACTGCTTGTGAAAATACAATTTGTGTTGCTATTACTTAGTGTTTACGTAACATCCCATTTTAATAGCATAATACTACTAAAATAAATTATTTTGTTATGAATATTCAGAAAACAAATAATCCAATGTATATGGTATATTAGTACATTCATATCATATATAACTACAATAATATAACACATACATTTTCAATCTACTATATTATACTTTAAATACTAAACAATACCTAACAGGATCTAATATCGCTTGACCACCCAAACCGAAGGCGCCTCAACCACAAGAGGTACCACTACACTTGTATCTTCATCTGCTCACACCAATAAGGTGATCATTGCAAAAGAAACACAAACAACACAGAGAAAATAATGCAGAAGTAGGGTAAGCTAACCAGATAAATTATACAAAATCACTTTAAAACATTTGATATGCATATAAGTTTTTATTTAAAAACATACGACACAATCACTCAAATGTCATATTATGAACCAAACTCTTCTAGACTCAATATTATTTGGATACGTGCTCTTGAGTTTGACTAGTGAAGCCATGCACTTGTGGTGATATAACCTACTCTCCCGAGCTACCACACACAAGGTTAATCTCTTTGACAATCATAAGAAAAATGGAACCATTCTTATGAGAGGATCTCCTGCTACTCCCACCACCTAACCATTCTGCTATACGTGAGTATGAATAACTAGTAGAGTTCAAGATAGCTTCACAAAATGAAACAATATTGATTTGTACTAATTTGATCAATGACTCAAATCCTATAATTCCCAATTACCACCAAATCAAGCATTAACATGCAATCAAGAATTACACTTCAATTTAAGCACAAAATCAACCAATCAAAATCATACCAATTTAGAATACTAACAATCCAAGAAATTTCACAAACCAGAAATTACTCAATTCAAAACAAGTTTAAGGCTATAGCTTCCCTTACCTGACCAAACTACACAAATAGCCCTAAGACAACTCAACACCTTTGGCTCCACAAGATGCTCCATTTATACCTAGGAACAACATAAGAACGATCAGGACATACCATTACGATCACTGATCAACAGGGACTCATATAGAAGATTAAAAGAGCATATGTAAGCAGAAAAACTCCACATGCATCAAAAACTAGAAGAAGACCAAGGAAAAGGGTTGAAACTTAACTTACACGAACAGGGAAAGTGATTGGTCCAAATTGTAGGGCTCACTGCGAGAATCAATCATACGATTTCACATTTGCAATTAGGCGAGCAGAGGAGGAGAACCCTTATAGAGAAGTCATAGAACTCTAGAAAAGTGGTTTCTAGAGAGATTGTGTGTTTTAAAATAATGAAACTCGTTTTAACAAAACTATTTATACTAAAACCATTTAATATTAAAATAATTGAGTCTCACTATTTTTTTAAAACCACTATCACTTCTAAAATTCCATTTTCCAAGTCTTTACAATTTATTATAATTTGGTATTTAACTCCAAAGGAAGGAGAGTCAACCAAACACACATTGTCGTCACAAAAGGAAACCATCCAGAGGGAGGGACTGATAAAAAACCATCCAATCACTTTGACCAAGAAACAAGATGATGGAAGAATAATAAGTAAAAGATCAAGCACAAGAGTTATGATTAGAAGAATCCGCGGAGATTGTGTCATTATTGAAGATAAGGGACCCAAAATACTACTATATGGACAATCTCTTAATGGGATAAAACATTGGGCTTGTATTTGGTTCAAGTAGTATAGGTTATTAGGTTTGTACTTGGACTAAGTAGTCTAGGATAGTTGGACATGTAGGATTGCATAGTTAAGAAAGTCTTGGTAGGATTTAAATTGGACTCATCCAAGCTCAATAAAAACCCTAGTCAGTCATGGGAGCGAACCTTATGGCACATAGCAAGTGCAACACATACAAAGTGTGACTCATGTGCCTAGATCCATAATATACACCAATTTTCTAGAAACACGTGGAGAAATTGAATTTTCTTCCCATTTGCTCTTGAATTTCTTGGTCAAGACTCCCATAAATAGAACCATCCGCTCCTTATATGTTCACTTTTAAATAAACAGTAAATTGTTGCTAAATTTGCGTCTTCTACTTATTCCAAAATAATAAGAACTCTCTAGTGTGTAGGCTTCTCACAAATCATCTTCCCTTTTGAAGCTACTTTCCTTAACTTCAATTTGAAGCTCCAATTTGTCACTTCTCTTACTAAACCATCCTTCAACTTCAAACTTCAACATCCTACATACTTATCCATCATATATGTAAAATTAATATTCTTTTCTATTTCAAAATACACTACAAAAAAAATTGCATTTAACGGGGGTTATTTAGGGGAGGTTAATATAACCTTAACAATGGATTAACTTAACTAAGGTTTTTAAAATTTCCATTAAATTTCAAAGGTTTAGTGTTAAACCTCTATAAAATAGTGTAGGTTTTCAAAACTTCCGTTAAATTACAAAGGTTTAACTTTAAAAAATAGTATAGGTTTTTAAAACCTCCCTTAAATTACAAAGGTTTAATGTTAAATCTTTAAAAAGTAGTATAGGTTTTTAAAACCTTTGTTAAAATACAAAGATTTAGTTTTAAACCTCTAGAAAATAGTTTAGGTTTCTTTCAAACTCCAAGTTCAAACTCCATAAAATGTATACAATTATTACTTATAATATTTTTTGCCAATTTATTTCTATGAAAATATATGTAATGCTCCTTAAAAATTATTTATTAAAAAAATACGTGTAGATTATTTTATTTAAAAAAAAGCCTTCCACAATTAATTCACGTGAATTTTCTTATATAAAATTATCCTAAAGTAATTATACTTATTATGATTTATTTTTTAATAATTAAATTAAGTATTATTATCAAAATAAAGAAAAGGTGTTTTATTTTTATGATAATTTTTATTTTAAAAAATATGAAAGTAATTTTATAATAAATAAAATTAATTTGCAGCAAACCAAAGATCTATTTTTCAAATTACAAGACATTCTTCCTCTCACAGTCAAACGTTGTCCATCTTTCTTTTTCAACTACTTCACACGACCACGACACAGTATTTTCCGCATTTCCTAGCAACAATCTTACGCATTTTGCTTTCTCCTCTGCTCTTGGCAACATCATTTTTCTCAGTCTTTCGCTCCTGGCACATAGGTTCGAATTTTGATCTCAATGGTTCACTCTCTTTTAGGTTTTTGTTTGCACTTTCATTTTCTCTTCTTGCTCTCTCTCCCCTCTCGTATGCTTTCTCCGTGATTCACATTGTTATTGTGATTTTCACATGTTATTGAAATGGTTCTATTGTTAATTGCTATTTTATTTTTTACAGGTTCTAGTGTTCTGTCATTTCAAAGGTTCTATAATTTTCATAGGTAGGTTTTCTCACTTTTTCTCTGATTTTCATTTTCAGTTGTGGTTTAATTGTATTTCTTTTTTGTGTAACTCTCTCACAGACATATTCTAATCATTTACACAATAATCCTTGTTGTAATTTTATAGGTTAACTTTTTTGGTATCTTTTAACAATGTAAAAGTTAGTGAAAGGGGGAAGTAAGTTGTAATCTGCAGAAAGAATTGTAGTCATGTGGTGGTGAGAGTTGGAAAAGAAGGTGGTGTTATATATTTTAGTGCTATAAGTAGAGGTGGCTAAGTGGATAGTGGGAAACTTTTGCAAATTAAAAGTTCGCAGTTTGTGTTTTTCCCCTTTTTGGTTCTTTTTCATTTTGTTAAAATAAAGATATAATTCTGCTGCAAGCGTTTTTCTTTATGATATTTTTCATCTGTTAGGATTTTGTGTCTCTATTATTATTCTCTAAAATTAAGGAATTTATGGCCAAATTTGTATCTGTAATTTTTGTTTGATTTGATTTTAATGTTCTTTTATCTGTCATTGTATATGTATGCGATTGCTCGATGATGAATGATTTGCTTTAACCACACTAAAGAGAGGCTGGATGGGGTTTTCAGGGTTCCTTTCTTTTAAAATCTTGCAAAAGCACTATGTATTAAGGATTATCATAAGATTTTAGACAGAATAATGGTTGATCTTGCCTTTATGAATAACTTTGAAAGTGAATAATTTTTCTAATCTAATGCATGAAGCTAGATAAAATTTTGAAAGTGGATAATTTAACTAACCTGATGCACTTTGTTTGCTTTGGATCCTGCATTTTCTCATAGTCGTTGGCATAAGTGAGGGATAAGTGAGGGATACATATGAAAATTACCCAACAAAAGAAATAGTTTTCCTTTATCCACAAATGTCAATATTTGTAAGAGTCCTAAGCTAAGTACATAAGCTTATATAACAACAAAAGTCAATAAAAAAAAACAAGGTAGTCAGGTGGTCGATCAAGACTCAAGTTAAAATATATAAGTAAAGAAGAAAAAGAAATACGACAATACAATAAAGGGCACATGTCAATCTGATGGAGAGAAAACAGAACAAAAATGTAGAACAAGATGTTGATTTCACCAAAAATATAGAAACAACACCACAACTGCAAGAGCTATGAGTTTCCATAAATGGATATGTTTACCAAAATCAAGGTGCTCTTTGCCCACAATGCTGTTAGGTCTCATGTTTGTTCTGAACTTCTCACAACATAAACCTAGCTATTCTTATTAAAAAAACCTATCTCAGACTAAAATACCAAAAAAAGAAAAAACAGAAAAAGGGTAGTGAGTGAGGGAATTTTCATTTTGTCAACAGTTGCAGGCACAATGGCCACAAATTTCTAGGCTGAAGGCCGCAATTCATAGTTGTGACTCTGCTATGCTGCTGCATAAAAAGGCTCCACTATAGGTTTGGATAGCATTCAAGGCTACTTTACAGTGGTGTAGTAATTACATGAATCAAACAATGTCCTAATTTTGTATCATAAATCATGCCCATGCATACTCATTGATAGTTTTCATCACAATTTTTTCTTAATCTTCCCCTACCACCAGTGATGTACTCTCCTAACCAGCGCTTCTGCAGATCTTTTCCATACATGCCCAACCTTAACCATAAGGACATCGAGAGATTCTCTAGAGGATAGGAAAAATTAAGGGAAAAAAATAAAGTAGATCTACATCATTGTACTTCAAATGATATATATATATATATATATATATATATATATATATATATATATATATATATATATATATATAAGTTTGGAAAAAACTAATTCAGGAATGAAGCATCATAGAAACTATAACATTGTCCATTTAATATTTTAATCAATATATTCATTGTGATATTTTAGGAAGTTTTAGATTTCATTCTATCAAGATATTTTTGAACGCTTTCAATTTTATTCTGTCAAAATATTTTAGGAAGTTTCAGATTTTATTCTGATTGGTTTTAATTATGTAAATTGGTTGTATCTTGGTTTTATCACTAGTATATCAATCCTTTTGTCTCAGCGATTTGTTCTGCAGAAGAGGCTGGTCTTGTTTCCTAAACTATCCAATCAATGACTGCATATATATCAGATGTATGTAATGAGACTAAATAAGAAAGACTATTTTCTTCTAGACTAGAGAATGTTCAAATAAATACACGGTAAATACCTGTTTGTCTTGCTAAACAAACTCATGCACATGAAAGTACAAATCATTATTAGAATACTCCTATGAAACATACACCTTTTTTAATGATATTTAAAAAGAAAGAACCAACTTAAGGCCATAATCATGGAAAACTAGGAATGTAATAGCATAGGAATGACTATGGGAAAAGGAAGCCACCTTGATAAAAGCAATCGTGGTGGAAGGTAGGAAGACTTCTTCACAAACTGAAAATAACAATGTACCACATAACAAGATAAAATTATCTTGAAACTTGATGTTGTACAGCCACAAAAATGCAATGGAAAATGATACTTATTTGCTAACAACAAAAAGATGATCAAAATTATAAAATATGTAGACAATAATACTTACTCCAGGTTTTCAAATGTAAGATGCATGTCTTTGAGTTTGTTCTACCTATTTACTCACTTTTCCCTAGGTCAATGAGATTTATTCTACTGACACTTTAGATAAAATGCATCAACCGATTCAAGTGTGAGGAAAATACATAAGAAAAAGGTAAAACATTTATTTTTACACCAAATAGTGTGTTAGGGTTGCATTACCTGAAAATGACCAGCTAGACGTCTATATTGTCTAAAGAGATGTCCCATTTCTCGAGTACCAACACCCATTTCCTCTGATGGAAGGTCCTAATAGAGATTCATCACAAGAATATACATGAAATAGAACTTGGATATGGCACAGTTAAAAGATGTAGAAAAATAATATGCTTTCAGTTACCTTGTTAGGCCCTAGGTAGCGATACATCTCACTCATGAAACTTTGGCAAAATCGCATAATATGCCAACTTATCAAAGTAACATTTAGTAATTATAAAACAACTGTAAGGGTGAATTCCTTTTCCCATAGGTATTGTTTTGGATCATATTCAACCCTGTATATTTGACCAAGTGATACCCTAATACTGTAATTCAATTAGCTAGAGAAAAGAAAACCATGGGTTGGATGCAAGTGATACCCTGATACTGTACAGTTTTATATTCTCTATCATGGCAGCTACAGAGCCAAATTCTGCTACTAAGGATAATAGTATTGAGTGCATTGAGATGGAAGGAAAAGCCCCTATGAAATTTAAAGAAAATCTAAATGATCATTTTCATACACCAAAAGGCCTTTGAAACCCTACAATGATCTTGGAGTTGACTAGTTAAAATGCCACTGTATAGTGAAGTAGCTGACAAAAGGTCACGGTAGTTGGGATTGTTTTGTGGCCTAATTTTAAAAATAGATCCATGGTGATGGTATGGTGAAGGACGGGAAAACTTGAGGTCGTTGCTGCTGAAATGACATTGTTGAATTTCATTAGGACACACCAGTGCAGGGGCAGGTTTTCCAACCATTTCTTTTCTGTTTTTGTTGCCTAACTATTATGCTAATATATATCTACTTTCGCTAAAAACTTTTCGTTGCCTAACTAGTTTTGACGCCACCCTTCAATTTATATTACTATAATCATAAACTAAACTCAATAATCAACTTTTCTTTACCTTCAAACCCAAGTTCCCATGTTTGAATTTTAAAAATCACTTTAAGCTCTGTATAAATCAACTCACACCATTGCAGCTAAATAATAAATATATTTGATTATCTATGCCAACTAAAGCTCTAGTCTCCTCCTATAGCTAGCAAATTTAGATAAAATCAATGGATTCTTAGCATCTAGATTATTCAAGCCTACATACACTACAAGAAAAACCATTATTACCGACGGTCAAAATCCGTCGGTAATGGCCAAAATCCGTCGCTAAATCAACATTACCGACGGATCATCGACGGTCAAAAATTCATCAGTAAAATGCTTGTCTGTAAAATTTTACCGACGGAAATCATGTTCCGTCGGTAATTACCGACGGAAAATATCTGTCGGTAATTACCAAAAATCCGTCGGTAAATTAGTTACACTATTCATCTTCTTCCTCCTCCCTCTTTCAATTTTTTTTCGTTTTTTTTTCGTGGTCGCCGTCAATGTCGCCGCCGTCGCCGCCGTCGCCGCCGCCGCCTCCGCCGTTGTCATCTTCTTCCTCTTTCTTCTTCTTCTTCTCCTTCTTCTCCTTCATCTTCTCCTTCTTCCTCTTCTTCTTCTCCTTCTTCCTCTCTTCTTCTTCTTCTTCTCCTTCTTTTCTTCTCATTCTTCTTCTCTTTCTCCTTCTTTTTCTTCTTCTTCTCCTTCTTCTCTTCTTCTTCTTCTTCTCCTTCTTTTTCTTATTTTCTTCTTCTCCTCGTCTTCTTATAAGGTGAGATTTGGGCGGAAAAATTCTCGCTTCTTTTACCGACGGATAAATCCGTCGGTAATTCAAATTAGGACAAAAAATTTCCCGCTTCTTTTACCGACGGATTTTTTCGTCGGTAAATCCATCGGTAATTCAAATTGCGGCGGGAAATTTCCCGCTTCTTTTACCGACGGAAAAATCCGTCGGTAAATTTGTCGGTAAAAAAAATTTGAATTATCGACGGATTTTACCGACAGATTTTTCTGTCGGTAAATGAAATTTTTTTTACCGACGAATTTTTCTGTCAGTAATTAAAATTTGAGAATCCGTCGGTAAAATCCGTCGGTAATTCAAATTTACCGACAGAAGTATATCCGTCGGTAAAATTCCGTTGGTAATTTCAATTTTTTTTGTAGTGATAATCTCTCTTTGCACAAACCTCAATCTATCAACTCAGCAACAATTAAAATACTAACAGAGCTTAACAAATATTTTAACCCACACAAGGTTACTACTCACAAAGAGCTTACCAGACACTTGCTCACATAGAGCTAAATCCTCCTACTCAAACTCCTACTCCCACAATAAACTTACAGAGTACAACTCACACGTATACTGACAAAGTCCACATGACCCTATTTTTTCACACAGAACCCACCTATGTATTGTTGAGACACACTATACATCATTCATAATCACAGAAAGGTCTTTTATTCTTAAGAATACAAAAAAACAAAAAGTAATAACTTCTTAATTAGAAGAACTGACATAGAGTTAACCTTCTTTTTACAATAGGGAGATATGGTTGGTATATTATTCATGGTTCTTGCTGGCTATAATTAAGAGTTGCACACAACTCACATATATATGCCTTCAGCCTTATTCTATAGATAGTAGTACAACAAGCATGGATAACTAATACAAACTCATGCAAATAACATTACATAACTTTGTTCTTTTGAAATGCCCAATTTGCTTCACTTTTGTCTGAAGGAACCCTAAGAGTTTTAAGAAATGGTCTTCCTCCTTTCTCAGTAGATTTTTGTTTCAAACGATGTTGTCTTTCTCCATACAAAATATCAGCAAGCCTTCATAACAACAAAAAAACATTAATCCCCCGTAAAAAAAGAATTAGTTACATTTACATCCTTTGGATTTAGTATTTGAAGTAATCCAGAAAAAATCTATTAATATAATAATTATAAAGGGATCAACACGAGGGAGAGAGTTATTACAATTCCTTTAACTTTTTAGAGCAAGGCTCAAGTTTGTTGGGGTATATGCCATTCAGGGAGGGCTTTTCTCAAGTTTGTTTAGGAAGTTCGTAATCTTATTTCAAATAGCGAGTATTTGTTGAGTGAGAAATGCTCACTCTAATTTGGTTTGAAATTTATTGAAAATTACAATTTTTTTGTGGATCTGTCTTTTATTTAGTGAGTGAGTCTCACTCATGATTCTGCAGTTTCAAAGAATTTTAACCAATTATAAAGAATGTGCTCATAAATGTGAAAATCAAAGATGTTAACTTAAGAGTTTGATGAGGGTGGTTTTAGACATAAATGTTCATGCAAGTCTAACAAACTACTGATTTGTAACTTTCGTGGTTTTGTATTAGACTAATGACATTGTGTGTAGATGATTAAATTCAAGTTTTTCTTTTGGTATTGTCAATGTGAATTTCTATTGATAATGTTGGTGAGCATAGGACTTTGATGAACGAGATGATCATCGTGATATTCAAATTCATTTGCTCATTTTTTCATCAGTCTTAGCATTGGATCTGTGGTTCTGGGAGATATTCATTGGCACTGCAGTGAATTGGGTCTCAGAACTTGTTCAGTATGTTGGTAATTCACCAATGATATGATATCATCATTGGACTTAGAAAATACATACTAATTGCTAAATAGGATGAAAAGAATCTTGTATGTAAATATGATAAGTTTTGTTTTTATTCACAAATATTAAATTCAAGTTGTTCCCATTTCTAAAAGTGTTAAAATATACAATTGTTTGCATTCAATGCACTTTAGTAGTTAAATACATTGGCAGCATCTATTATTACAAAGCTTATGCAAAACTTGAGAGTCCATGCAAATCTGGATAGCTTGATTCCTATGTTTTTAGGAGTATTTTTTAATAAAGACTCATGTTAGGAGTTTCTAAGAGTTTATGTACTGTTAAAGTTATATCCAAATTCTATTGATTTACCTTTTAAGATCTATTGATTCCTATTTAGATCATTTTCTCTAATAGGGACCTTTAAGATAAAGAATTATCCATAGTAGAATTGTTTTGACCCTTATTCTCCTTTGATTGTGGGTGGAAAAATCAATACATTTTTTTATTCTTATATCATTAGTTACATTTTTTCCTTTATTAAATTTATTTTTATTCTCATTAACAGACTATTCTTAATGGATTTGGATAAGTCTTGGATTGATTTGCCTCGAAATACACAACAATACATGGATGGATTGAATAAATTTTTGGACTTTGCATTTGCTAATAAGAGCGTTAAGGGTAAGATAATTTGTCCATGTCCGAAATGCAATCTTAACAAATGGCAAACTCGAGGAGCAACATATGAACACTTAATTCTTCATCCTTTTCCAAAAGGGTATACATTTTGGCTTCTACATGGTGAGACAAATTATGTACAACATACAATTTCAACACCTCCAATTT
>Ga0214545_1008088_pt1 | contig 17081 bp, 3 predicted proteins | sample CNSS4metaG_FD_160064 | JGI IMG/M metagenome (GOLD analysis project Ga0214545, IMG submission 160064) | Root nodule microbial communities from cowpea collected in UCLA plant growth center, Los Angeles, California, USA - CNSS4 | ecosystem: Host-associated > Plants > Roots > Nodule | place: USA... | reverse complement strand
GTTTTTTCAGAAACTAGGAAGCAATTGAAACAAAAATGTAAATGGGAAACAACTTTAAACTTTTCAACCAAGAACCAAACGAATAATTAAGCTATATAATAATAATAATAATAATAATAATAATAATAATAATAATTTATATCTATATATAAAGGGGATTTATCTTGTCTATATATTTTCTTTTCAATTTTATCTTTTAAGTAAGTGTTATTTTAAATTAAAATAATTTCATTTTCATTTTTACCTTTTATATGACCTTTAATTTAAATTTAATTTTTTCAAAATTAAAATAATTATTTTACCAGCCTACATCTTTCTCTTTCTAATTTATTCTTATATGTACTACTCCTTGCTACCCAAACACGGGTTTTCTTAACATTTGCCCATATTTCAAAATTATTTACTCTTATTATTTTTTATTTTATGTATTAAAAAAAACAAAAAATAAACTAAGAAATTGAATGTAGGTAGTTTAAATAAGATATTTATATAAATATATAAAGATATTCTTCTAATACACTAATATTAATATGAACACATTATATGATCTTCATCCTTTGACTTAATAATAAATTTGAAGATGATTGGTCTTTTTATCACATGATCATTACCGAAAAGAAATAATCACTTTGATATTTATTTTTGTTAATAATATTTATTTTTTATTAATAATATTTAGTAAATGAGATTCTTTTACTAACATATATTTTTTGAAATGGTACTAAGTATAACGATTTTTTAAATGTTTATATTTAGCTTTCATTTGTTATGTTTATTTCTATTTTATTCTTATCTTATTCATGATAGGAAGAACAATATTACCATAATAATCAAAAATTAAAAAATATGTAGAGGACATAATTTTTTCAAACTTGCAAGAATGTGTGAGGATTAATAATTACAGAAGAGAACATCAATATTTTTAATGTGAGGAAACTCTCTCAGTATGAGATGTAAAAGCCCACAAACACAAGTAAGTCAATTAAGTTCTACCAAGATTAAATATGGGTACAAGAGAGTTGTATTAAAAGCATAAGCAAGTGCCTACAACCAACCAATAATATATCAAATTAATAATCTTAAATATGAGAACAAAGAACGAGAAACATAAAATAGAGCAACAATGTAAACATTATTTCTCTAACCACATACTTTCAATTGACAATCCTAATAATCAAATCGAAGAACCATGTAACACAAACCTATTGTCAATTTTAACCCAATCCAATAGTGAACAAAGAAGGAATAAGAATTTTTCTTTTGCATCTTGGTGAATATGCCAACCAATTTTCTCTCTGATCTCTTGAGCTAGAAGACCCATTTACACTTATGTTAAGTGAAAAAAAAATGTGCTTAAATAGTTTAAACCTTTTAGAAACATAGTTGGGAGACCAACCCAACGTATCTCCCTCCTCATTTGAAGGCAACCACTCTTGCAATTTCATAATTTTTAAGCTTTTCCTTGATAGTGCCTTAGTCATCATATAAACAACATTGTTATCAGTATGAACTTTATCCAACTCCAACAACTTAGCATCAAAAGCATCAACATCCAATGATATCTCATATCAATATGTTTGAACCTAGAATAGAAAGTTGAGTTCTTACCAACACTTTAATTGTCCAAAAGTAATTAATATTTGTTCTACACAAAACTAAGCTTGTGCCATGAACTCCTTATATGCATAATGAATATTTATTCAACCATAGAAACTCCTTGTATGCTTTTGTAATGGCAATGAACTTTGCCTTTGTAGTAGACAATGTTACGCACCTCCACAGTCTTTATTGTCAAATCATAGCTTCCCCTGCATACTTTATCAAATAGCTCAAAGTGGTCTTCTAGAATCAATGTCTCTAGTCACATCTGAGTCTGTGTAACCCATCAAAGGTAGGTTTATCACCTTTAAAAAAAAAAAGCCTCAAATCACTAGTACCTTGAAGATACCTCAAATTCATATCACATTGTTCTAGTGCTTTCTATCTATATTTGACAAAAACCAACTAATTACACCACCAACTTGTACAATATCTAGTCTAGCACAATATCATTACATACATCAAACTACCTATTGCATATGCATAAGGAAGTTTACTCATATATGTCTTCTTAGCTTCATTTGCATAACTCTATTTAACACTCAACTTAAAATGAGTAGCAACAGACATTTTCACGACTTTAGCATTTTCCAATTGGAATCTCAATAACACCTTCTTAATGTAGTGCTCATGCGATAGCCAAATTTTCATTTGTGTTCTATCACATGAGATACTTATGGCAAAAATATTTTATCAACTCCTATGTCTTTAATGGCAAATGACTCGCCTAATGTCTTTTTTCACCTATTAATTATGGAAATATCTTTTCTTTATCATAGTAAGTATGTCATCAACATATAACAACATGATGATAAAGTCATCATAAAATTTTTTTCTAACAAACACAGAATGGTCAAAAGTAGCCATTTTGTAATCTTAATCATGGATAAGATACTTAAAATTCTTGTAACATTGTCTTGGAACTTGCTTCAAACTATATAGACTCTTTGTGAGTCTACACATATAATCTTGCCTTTAATAAGAAAACCTTCAAGTTGCTTCACGTAAATATTTTTCTCCAAATATCATAAGAAGGAAAGTTATCTTCACACTCACCTGCTCAACCTCCAAATCAATGATAACAATTAAACAACATATTTCGGAAGGATTATATTTTCACCATTGCGAGAAAATCTCATTGAAATTAACATCTTTCACCACTAATATGGATTTGTACCTTGGAGATTTAGAATTAACCTCTTGCTTCACACTAAAAATCCACCTGTTCTTTAACGCATTTTTGCCCTTAGGCAAGTTACTAAGTCGTAAGTGTGGTTATCATGAAAATATTTCATCTCATTATGCATTGCATCCAACCATTGTTGTTTTTCTTCACTTTCCAAGACTTATTCAAAACACATAATTTCTCCAACATCAATCAAAGTTACTTACTCATAAGAAGAATTCATGAAAAATGGCTTATCAACCTATGGGACCTCTTTGTAGGGACTTTTGTTAATTCAGATGTATCACCAAGATCATCACTAAGTAACATATCATGCTCCTATTGAGCATCATCAACTGGAACTTATACTCCATCTCCAACTAATGATTACCTCTCAACAAAAGCATGAAATTCTTTGAACTTTTCAATTACTTTATCCTTTCTCTAAAGTTCATAGACTCATAACTTATTAGAAAAATAATCAATAAAAGTAACAGAGTAAAGTGCATAATTGATGAATGCATTTTTACGCACTTTTAGAAAACCTAATCTTAGCTTTCTTGAACTTTATTTGTCCTAATCCATTGTTTTTATAGGTATTTTTTCAAATGCGATAAAATGACTATTTTTAGTTGTACTAGGCAAACAATATGTGCTAGACGTTCTAATTAGAAAAGTCTAGTAAGAGAGACTAGCATGTTTAATCCATTAGATAACTTGATAAATAATCTATGAGTTGAGTTTTGATGATGTTATATAATTACACATATGTTGGTGGGACGTTTTGACGTGTGTTTTTATGTAGTTGAAGTGAAATCAAGCTCATAAATTGTCTATAAATGGTACAAGGATGATTCATCTAATGATGAATGACCCAATAGATGATGCAACTTTGGAGAATTTCCAGTGGCCAAGGAAAAGCTATGGTTACAAGATCAATGAAGAAAATAAAGTGCTATTAAAAATGTAAAAGAGAAGATGATATAGGATAACTCCTTTAGGCAATGTATTGCTTAAGTTGTCTAGTCTAGGTATCATATGATTCGTCCATTAGTGAAACCGTTTACCTTAGGAATGGCAATAAAATTCATATATGCAAATATCCATGGGTAAAATTTATGACGAATACTAAATTGATATCATTAATGGATACCCTCAAATAATGGGTACGATTATTTAATTGCCACTTGTTGGGGGTATATACGAATATCATGGTATCCGACCTGTGGGTACTCACTCTATGCTAAAAATTCTTTTACTATTTTTTTTAAAACTCAAGTGGTCAAAATAAAATTATTAGTGAAAGAAATATTAATCATGTAAGAATTATTTAAAATTTGACTTCATATATTTCTTTTTTTTTATATTAACCTATGAAATTGAAATTATTTTATAAAAGATTAATTTTTTAAAATTTATCTTTTGGTGCAACTCATTTAAACTTGCTTTTTAGAAAGACCAAATTATTTGATTAATATTTTTATTGATTAATTTTATTTGAATTGCACTTAAAAATTATTTTTTTATACCTAAATTTATATTTTAAAGATTTATTTTTAAATAATTTTATCATGGATACGCGCGGGAACTTAAAAAAAAATACACGCAAGTATTCTTTAACGGATACTCGATATGTAACATTGTGAGTAGTGGATAGGCATTATCAATACTCAACCTAATGTCATCCTAGTCTAGCCACTACATCTTTGGATTCGTCTAACATGCTTCGCCAGACTCATCTACTTAGTGTTTCACCAGACTCGTTTGATGATATCGACTAATGGGTGATGAGAACTACCGATATCATCTAATAAACTCGTCTAGGTGACTCCTATATGATATGATATGATGAACTCGCCTGATGATTTCATTTGACGGTTTCATTTGGAGAACCGTGTCTCCAACTATGATATGAGGTGTAGAGGAATCATTGGACTAGTTGTTGATTTGTATTTTTTACAAAGATAAAGTTGTTGATTAAGGTTTATTTTGTGTGAGATTCAAGGGACATTCTCCCTTGAAGATAACCTTGAAGATAATCTCAAACATAACCTTGGAGATAAACCTAGGATTTTATGAACTAAAGCCTATAAGTTTCTACATCAGATATGCATGAAAATCTAGGTCATATATGATAATGTATAAACGAGAAACATGTGATGAGAACTTAAAACCTTTTCCAATCAAATATGGTTACTGTACAACCACCAACAAAAGTATGGGCAAGTGTGAATCACAACAACAATTAATGTTATATAGAAACTATTATAAAAAGAAGATAACACTGAGAACTTCCATCATCACTTCCACCTTCAATCATCTCATCACCATTTCATTTTCTTTTACATTATGACTTGTATGGTTTTCCCTATGGGAAGACTGTGTTTTTTGGGTTGATTCTTCTATAATCTAATAATGGATTCAAAGGCTATATGCAATAAATGTATTATTCTTTAAATTCTTGTAAGAAATTATTATTTTTTTCATTCTAATTTATGTTCTTAAGATTGTTTTAGAATGATTGTTTATTATTCAATCTTATATCTTTTATTGGATTTCTTATTATATTTTTTATAATCTCTTGTTTAGGTGAAAAAGTAAGTACTACACAGGTATATGATGGAAACATGTGAAATCTAAATTGCACTTTATTCATATACGATGAGATATGAGTGAAGGGCAAATAATGTCTTATTTGTATACGATGGAACAAGAAGGAGATTAAGTGAAGTAACTAATTTCTTAACTCAAACTTGTATGCTTGTTTATTTGATAAAAGAGATAAAAGAATCGATATACTACACATGTATACGATGGAATATGTGAAGTCTAAAAAGGGTTTAGTTGTATACAACATAATACATAGGAAACTTGACTAATTATTTAAATGTTTATTTAGTTAATTTAAGGTCTATTTGGAAATTAATTAAATGATAATTTCATAATAACCTAAAGGTGCGATTGGACTCAAGAAGGAAGGTTAATAAAGCCTATAGAAATTTTTATACGCTTTGCATAAATATAGAGAATGAAACAAAACAAAAATGTAAAGAGAATATACACACAAAGAATTTATACTAGTTCATCCTAAACATTATGGCTATGCTTAGTCTCTTAAGCACTACGCTTAAGACGTTTCATTTATCAAATCTACCAATTTGATTACATTGAGTACACAAACCTCTTCAGGTCACGAGTATCAACCTCTCCAGTATCACGAGTTCAATCTCTCCAAACACAACAAATATAACCTATCTAGCTATCACTACTTACTCTTCCTTTGAGATCAAGAACACTCAAAGATATGATGAGAAATACTCTCAAACATAAAGAGTACAATCAAAGTTCACACGATATACTTCAGATAATAAAGAATTTTATAGTAGATATGCTCGCAATTAAGAGATGTTGGAATGTTTGTTTTAAGTTCCTTGGATCTTTTAATATTTTGATAGTTTGCAATATTGACTAATGGAACTTGATCATAATGAACATTCAACTTTATTTGTTCATTATTCTCTTGATATAATCTTTAGAGCTTTGTGTTAATTTCTCCCTTGATAGACTTTTTCTTTCTTGTTATAGATTTCCATTCTTCTTTCTTTCTTTTAGTCATAAATTTTGAGGTCCATTGTAGCACTTTGATCTTGTATTTTGATAAGTGGTCTTCTTCATAAATAATGACTTTCTTCATCTGTTAAGGCATATAACCGTTGAATGATTTATGTATGACAACATCTTTATCCTTGGCTTTCAACATCCATTCGGATATAATCTTGAAAAATATTTGAGTTATTCATCCTTGAAATATGTTGACAAAGAGATATATTCTCTTTATTGTTTTATTCTTATGTTCATCCCAAAATTGCTTGATGTAGAAAAAGTTGATGTTGTCTTTTCTTCAGTATTTAGAAATTCTACGGAAACTTTTCAAAATAGATTATGAGTAATAAATTTAGATATGGAATCATATCAAATCAAATAATACCAGTCATATAGCAGAGTAAATAGATTATTCATAGATAAAATGATCATTTGACATTTAAAGCAATGTCAATTTAAAGATATAACTTCTATCATGAAATATTTTAAATTAGATGTAATTATATATATATATATATATATATATACTTTAATTTAGATGTAATTATCTAAATACTTTAATTTATATGAACACGTTTTAGCACATATCATCAATTTCATATTTAGTGAATTTATCAAAAGAAACTAATATTCCATCTTTATAACATTCCAACTTGTAATCGTCTAGTCTTTTGTAAATGTAGGATAAACATCAAATTAACATGTTATTCTTTTCTTAGAAAGATTAACCACATTATATGAATAACCACATATATCCTTTTTTTTATTGAGTTTATTGTCATTAACCAAAGATTTTTTTATATATATAGTGTTTTGCTATTATCAAAATCGCTTAGGGCTTTTGTCTAATAAGTGTTTTGTATCATCTGGAGTTAACATAACTAATGAAGAATCCAACCATGGGAAAGCTGGAGAATCAACATGTCTTTTATATTTTTTTTATCATATATTGTTTTAAAACTCATTTTATTTCGTTTTTTTTATGTTCTAACAATTTCTACAAATTCAAATAAATATTATTCTAAGTGATGAAGTTCTTAATTAGATTTGGGAAAGAACTTGGGGTAGCTTAACCATTTCTAAAATTAATTTTTGTTCATTGTCAATGTAGTAGATGATTGTATTAGATGATTACTATGATGCATTAGACACATGACATCTATTTGATTGCAATAACGACAACAATCAAATTTGACCATTAAATGATTTTACCTTCAATGGGCCATAAACATCATAACACACCAATTCAAGCAACTTTGACTTCCTTGAGAAAGGATGTTTCTTAAAGAATACTCTAGTTTGTTTAGCAACCATGCAGTAAGAACATTTCTCCAACTTTGCCCTATTCAATACTAAAGGCACATCATTTTTTAGTTAACCAATTATTCCATTTGTCACTTATATATGACCAAGCCTTCAGTACTACAAAGATGTCTTCATATACAAAACATGACTTTTCAACCAATGATTTAGTCCAATAAAATTTAGAATTTTCTCACCTCTAGTCTTAACCAAGTTATCTTTAGTAAGCTTTCATTTATTGGAATCAAATTGATTATCACAAACCCTATAATCAAGCAAATACACAGAGATTAGGTTAAAATGAACATTTAGAGCATGTTGGACTCCTCTAAGTAATAATTGAACTCCCATGTTCGTTTTCTAGCAAACACCACTAAAGCCCTTTGACACACTATAATTACCTATATTCAACACTCTAAAATCACTATAAGTGTAAGTTGTGAAGAACTTCTTCCTAGGTGTAACGTGTAATGCAATACCATTATCAATTGTTCACATGCTCTCATATGATACAAGATTAACATATTCATAATCACAAAGAAGAATAAGACCATCACAAATAGTAGTAGAAACACATCATCATCATGATCATTCTCTTTCAGTTGTGCCCTCTTTCCTTTGTTCTCCTTTATCCACTTAAAATAGTATATTTTGATGTCCCCAAGTTTATTACAATAATGGCACTCCATACTCTTGTATCTTAACTTGTATTTTCTCTTGTTATTCTTCCTACCACCCTTCAGCTTCTTTTTCTAATTTCTCCCCCTATTTTTTATCACAAACACCTCAAACTGAGATGAAAACCATGTGCCTTCCTTCTCACCTTTTAATTAAGAGCACCACTATTTGCCATTTAGAAATAAACAATACCATTATGATATGAGTTTGTAATTGAAACCTAAAATATCTCATAGGACACTACTAGAATATTTATCATCCATAGTACCAAAATTTCATCATCAAAGTTGATACACATTTTCCACAATTAAAATGGAAGAACTCTCCTTGTACCTCATATTCATCATGTGATTCAACAAATACAATTTATTATTTTCTGAGTTAAAAGCATACAAGGACTCAATATTCTCCCACAAGATGAAAACCATTTGTCTTCCTTCTCACCTTTTAATTAAGAGCACCAATCTTTGCCATTTAGAAATAAATAATACCGTTATGATATGAGTTTGTAATTGAAACCCAAAATATCTCACAAGGCACTAGTAGAATATTTAGTATCCATAGTACCAAAATTTCATCATCAAAGTGGATACACATTTTCCACAATTGAAATGGAAGAACTCTCCTTGTACCTCATATTCATCACGTGATTCAACAAATACAATTTATTATTTCCTGAGTTAAAAGCTTACAAGGACTCAATATTCTCCCACAAAATTATAACATTGTCTCATTAACAATGTGATTATAAACATTATTTTCTACATATTACTGAATAATATCACACAATTGTTTGTGCTCAAAGCCTCATTCTACATTAAACATAGAATTCAATTTCTGCATTGCAAAGATGGGAAAATGCAACTTCTTCACAAACAACAAGTCTTTCATCTTGTCCTTCCACAAATTAAAAAATATTGTACCATTTAAAGCAACCATCTTTTTATTTGCCTCTATAATCCAAGCAAGTAAACAGTCTCAAATTGAAGAGCTATGATACCACTTGATGGAGGAAACAACAAAACAACCAAAAATACCTAAATATGTAGTAGAAAAAATTATCTCAAACTTGGAAGAATCTGTGAGGAGCAACAACCACAGAAAATGATAGATATATCACAAAAAGAGAACACCAATATTTTTAACATTGACAAACCTTCGAAATGTGAGAAGTAAAAACTCATTGACACAAATAAGTCAATCAAGTTCTACTAAGAACATATATATGTACAAGAGATTTATATTAAAAGCACAAACAAGGACCTACAACTAGCCAATACATCAAAATAATAATGTTGTAAAATATAAAGAACAAAGAAAGAGAAACCTAAAACAGAGCAACATTGTGAAATTGATTTATTTAACCACATACCTCCAATTTACAATCCCATTGGTCAAAATGATAAAACCATATGGTGCAAACTTGTTATCAAAATTTTAATCCAATCCAATTGTGAACGAAGTAAAAACCATAATTATAATGATGTGATTTGCTACCATAATTATAATGATGTGATTTGTTGAATATACCAACAAGTTTTCTCTTTTTTTTTTTTCTTTTCAAAGACAACAAAAATTAACACTCTTGATCTAGAATATCCATTTTCACTTAGATTAAATGAGACAAAATTAGGGACGTGAACGGGACAGGTAGGCTACAGGTAGTAGATCCCATGTATCCTACCCATTGAATAAATATTTGTCACGTACCAGTACCTATATCCATTGGGTATCCGCATAATTTTTTAATATTTACGGATATCTACGGAAACCCGCGGGTATTTACAAAAAATAAAAATAAATATTTAACAACATATTTTAATCGTAAATTCAAATAGAAAATAATATATAACATTTATAAATTTTAAACAAAGTCCAAATAACCCATTTAAATAGTGTTGAATGATAGTTTACAAATAATTTTTTTTAAACTAATTGATAAAAAATAACTCATTCAAAATCAATATGTTAATATTTTAATCATGTTTTTTTATTTTTTTAAAATTTAAATTATAGTATAGCGAGTACGGGTATCCTTGGGTATGGATACTATGATACCCGTACACGCCCGTTAACATGCGGGTATTAAAAATACTCGTCCGTTAACATATGGGTATTAAAAATATCCGGATCCGTTACCTGCGGGTATCCATTTACAGTATTCATTTTTTACCCGTTACAGGTTTTATCTGCGGGTACAAATTTTTTTGACATCCTTAGTCAGAATTGGTGTTTATCTATAATGTATAATAAATTATTTTTGTTAAATATAAATATAATTATTAAGATAAAACTTTAATTTCAATTAGAAAATAACTCCAACAGGTCCTACGGAAATCTATGTAAATTCTATTCATTACTTTACCCAAAATTTTGTCAAAAGTTTATACTTGACTTAGCTTAATAACTTTTACCGATAAACTACTAATTTTAATATTAATTAATTTTCAACTTTCAACAAACTTTTAAGCATCTTATGTGGAAAAAAAAAATCTAGTGAAACTTTGAATGACAACAATCTCTTCAACATCTATAACATTAGAATACAAATAACAATATAGCATACTGTTAAAGTTGGTCTGGTACAAAAATAAAAATTCTATCTATTTTGATCCTGTTATCTTATGGGAACAAAAACATGGTAACCTTGCCACTATTTAATATTATTTTTCCGTTTCTTTTATCTACATTATTTAGAATCATAATAAATGATCTTTTCTTTTTATTAAAATGGCTTATAACCTTTTGCTAAGTTGTTTATCTCTCTTTTTTATTAGTTTGAAATTTTGTATATCGATTTATTCTCTCGTAATTAAGGACATAATTGAAAATTAGAGATTATTCTTCGTTTTAAAAAGAGCAAATAAGTTTTTTTTCTTCAAACAGGTAATAAAAAGAAGTAAATAAATCTAAAAATTAACAAAAAAAAAATCATTTGGGAGACATTTTTCAAATTTCAAAAAGCGTTGTACATATTCAAAATTGAAAGTATACCACGTTTATTAGCAAACTTTTATTGTCTTCTTAAAAAAGAAACAGTAGCATACCACGTTTCAGTATAATAGAGGAGATGAGAAAAGAAAGATTAGAAACATCGAACATGAGAAAAAGTGATAATTTTTCCATAAAAGCAAGAAAATCATGTATATAGAATCAAATTATAATCATAAACAAACCGCAACAAATTAAGAATTTGGTGTAAAGAAAATTAGTTGCATGAATAATTCTTTGAAAAATAAAAATTATCACTTTCTCTCTGATCATCATCATAATTTACAGCCAATAATCAAGTCAAGATCATAAACAATGAGCAACAATAAGAAATGGGGGCGTCAAAATACAATAAATTGAAAAAGATTCTTCGTTAAAATGTACCTAATAAACGATTAAAGGAATAGAACATTGAGATTTTGTTGGGAAAGTTAAGAAATAATAACATTGAAAAGTGGAAGCAAAATTAATATCGTCTTCCTCTCTATAGTTAAAAGTATAGGCTCCAATTATTTTCCATGCACCAAATAATAATATTGAGCAAAGTAGGATATATGCAAAAAATAACCAAAATTCCAGTATGGGAAACGCCCCCAATACAAGGAAAAATTCATAACTTAGTACGTCACAGTAAAAAAACACTATGCAAACAAAAATTTCACTGACATACGTCACATTGTGAAAAAAAAAAAAACACACAGAAAAAAACTCATTGTTATTCGTGAAAGATAGGCCAAAAATTCAAAACTTTTCTATTATAATTTCTTGGTAATGGATTAAATAATTCAAGAGGTATATCTCTCCCTCTTTTATTTTTTTCTTTATATTCTCATAATCAAGTCCATTTATTTATTATCATCTCACTAGTGCAGAATTTTCATTTTACCTCGCCTTATATGTCTCGGTTGGCTAGAAACCGAAGCATATAATGGCGCGGTGGCATTTTTGCAATTAGAACCAAGTTTTAGGTCTCGGTTCTCCAAATACTCGAAGCCAAAGAGGGGTATAGGCCCCGGTTCGCTCAAAACCGGTGCCAAAGAGGGGTATAGGCCTCGGTCCAGTAGGACCCGAAGCCAAAAAGTGGCTGGAAATCAGGGGTATAGGCCTCGGTCCAAGGAGACCTGGTGCCAAAAGGGGGTCAATGGCTTCAGTTCCTCTAACAACCGAAGCCATAAGGTTTATTTAGGGTTCAAAATTCGCGAACCCTTCTTCCTCCCAACGCCATCGCCTCTGCAATTCCACTATCTCTCTCTCCGCGAGCACGAGCCCTTCCTTCACTTTCCCTTTCTTCCTCCTTCACCGGCCGCATCCCGCGCCACCGCGCGGATCGCTTTTTCCCTCTGTGCTCCACAATAGGAGCTTTTGTCTGCGGATCCTTCGGAGGACACGGTGGTGGGCATGGTGGTGGTCACTGACACGGGGGTCATGGTGGCGGCGGTGGAAGCGTGTGGAGAGGGTTGAGGTTGGAGAGGCTAAGGCGGTGGAAGAATAAGACGCTGATGATGGCCTGGATGAAATGTTCGTTGGGTTTACTAGTGCCACCGGTCAATTAGTTGAGAGTCACAAGATTTTGGGTGGAGTTTTAGTAATGAGAATATTTCGTTGAGTGATGAACTTATTACTACCGAGTTACCGTCTTTCATTCTTCCAAAGGATTCAATTTTTAAGTCCAAGGGGTTTGTTGCAGGTTTTACTGTAGGAGCTTTCTTAGTTATTTGTGTCTTGGTTTTGTTGGCACTGGTTTTGATTCATAGGAAGCGTTTGAGAGAAAGGAAGAGGCAGGAAATGGAAGATTGGGAGTTGGAGTATTGGCCACACAGAATGGTGTACGAGGAAATTGAGGCAACAACAAAGGGGTTCTCTGAGGAGAATGTGATTGGGGTTGGTGGGAATGGGAAAGTCTACAAGGGTGTTCTAAGAGGAGGGGTGGAGATTGCTGTGAAGCGCATCTCTCATGAAAACGATGGCCTGCGAGAATTTCTTGCTGAAGTTTCAAGCCTTGGGAGACTGAAGCAAAGGAATTTGGTGGGATTGAGAGGTTGGTGCAAGAAAGATGTTGGGAGTTTCTTGTTGGTGTATGACTACATGGAAAATGGTAGCCTGCGAAAATTGGTGGCCTGCGAAAATTTGAATTAAAAAAAATATTTATCACCTATGGGCTCGGTCCTAACTGACCCGAGGCAGAAAGTTGTGTATATGGCATCGGTTTCAAAACAACCGAGGCATAAAACTGGGTGATAACCGAGGCCAAAAGGTGCACATTTTGGTCTCGTTCCAATATGCCTCGGTTCCAGACCCGAGGCAAAATGTGGAAAATAACCGGGACAGAAAGCCCTTACTGCACTGGTGTATTCATATACACTTTTTTCTTTTGATATTCCAAGGTCAAGATTTAAGTATTCAAGCTAAATAGAAAATCTTTATAACTTTTATAAAGTTGTCAGTAATTTAATTTATAAATAACTAGTGTTTATATATTTTATTATTTTTTATTAATGTAACTATAAATCAAATATAAAGAATTTTTATAATTTTAGTATAAAATAATTTTTATTTATTTTGTAGTTAGTTTTATAATTAAACATGGTTAAGTTTTAAAAAAATAGTCATATTGAAATAAACGATTAAAATATAAAAAAAGTTACTTAAAGGATAAAATTAATAAGTTGATAACTACGTAGGAAGAATTGTCTACCTGATATTAATGAATGATTCATCTTTCTGTCCTTCCTAAAACGCATGTAAGACAATATTGCTCTCTTTTTGGTAGGGTATGCCAAAAGACTGAATGCTCAAACAAAGAACGTATCTCACTATTTGTTTTATTTCCTCTATCTAAAACTCATTAATGAGACATCAGTTTTATATACTTACCAGTAGAGATCATGAACCTCTCAACAAGTTACTGAACAATCAAGTTCATTATAGACGTTCACTGAACAGTCCAACCCATCACATACCATTTCTCAGAAACCCAAAATTATGTATTATCCATAAAATTAATAACAATGTGCAATATAATTGATACTATCAAATAATATAATTTATTGATTAATGTTAATTCATAATAATAACAAAATAGAGAATAATAATTTTTATATAATAAAATTATAGAAATACAACAATGATAACTTGTAAATCACTTATTACCACGAGGGGCCAAATTTCTATTTCCATTGCAAGGAGCTTTCCAAGTATTAAGACTTCAAATTTAGCATGATGTTGCATTTAAACTCAAAACTGAAGGAACTATTCAATGTGGACTTCATTAGGACCTTTTAAAATTATTCTCACTTCATTTTCTTTGAGGTTGGATGCACCATCTAATAATATTATCCACGTGGAGGCCTCCTTTTATTTAAAACTAGGGACTGGAGTGAGCTCAACCACGAAATATGCTAGTATTTTGTGCCTTGATAGCTCCTCATAGTTGACAATTGAAGTTATATTTTGACAACTCAATTGACTACTTCATTATTCACCCATCAACATCGAGTTTATACAAAACCTCATTAAATAGGAGATTAACCTTGATAATGATGTTGTGACTTTAAAAATAATAACACAAATGTATTATCTTCACTTAAACAACAAAAGTTGTCCATTCTATTTGTTTGCAATTCAAACCCTAAAGAACCTAACTCAAAAAATAGATTATATTTATTGAATCAATGTCAAGTTGATGGCTCGATTGATTATAATAATATAAAGTTGTAATAGTTCAAACTTCACTAGTTTAGTTAGGATGTTCATTGAGTTTCACAAAGACACTCTCACATTCATTCAACCACACAAATTGTTAATTTTTCTTAATACATTAGAAATACAAAATTCTTTTGTCTCCCCTTTAAAGGAAATGAGATAAGGAGGATATTCAACTACTGATTTTTTTAATCCCATTAACACTAGTCAAACTTCACATGTTGATTATGATCACATATTTATTTGGATTCACTTTCATTCTTTGTTGTGTGAGCTCGAAACTAAGAATTTTTTCACCTTTACCCTCACAATGTTTCTTCCCAACTTGGGTTTCAAAATCATGTCAATCAATTATTGGTAAGTTACTTCAACGTTCTTTAAATTAAAAGGTATCACCCAATAACAATACATGGTTATTTTCACCTTGAGTGCAGTCTTGTCTTCATCTTCTAAATGTATTCAAAATTGATATATCGAAGGCCTCCATGCATCAATCTTTAGGGGCTCACAACATCCATCAAACTTTCTATGTTTGGCAACATTTATAAATCTTTTGAGTTAGCATTGTTCAAATCAGTAAAATTATTCACATATACCCTTTCTTGTTTGGTTTCTTCATTATTACCACATTTATCAACCAAATTGAGTATTTATTTCTTGGATATGGAAGGCAAAAATGAGTTTTTTGTTCTTCCATCATAGTTGTTCTCTTTTTCTCTTATCTTCGTTAAACTTTCTTTTCTTTTGTATCACTAATTTTACACATGTAGTCAATTTGTTGCACAAAGAATTTTGATTGATGCTTGGCATGTTGAACATCAATTTGGAAAATAAATGTACATTTATTTAATCAACTAAAAATATTCTTTTTCCAATTAGGTATCCAGATTGATTTTTATCTTGATCATATTTCCATTGAGAATCTCGACTTTCTTCACTTTCCTTATCAAGGCCTTTGTTCTTCAAATATCAAAGAAGGATCAATGTTTAGGATGTGGACTTGATCAAATTAAATGTCAACATATGTGTGACGTTGGCTACACAAACTACCTTTGTAACATTTTTAGCAATATTTGAATCAATCCTTAAATACCAAGCTACTTGTTATGCACATGAAACTCGACCTTCAAGTCAATAGTGAATATTACTACCCCTAGCTTATTTAGTAATTGTCTACCAAACAAAAGATTATACGAGGATGAAGCATTCATAACAACACTTTACCGACATCGTGCTCACCATGCTTTTGTATGTGAAAGTAGTTCTCAATTTGACATATCCCTTAAGCTTAATGTGTTTGTCTAAGAAACAGACCAACACTTAGTCAGAAGACATTAAATGGTTGTGTAGAATTTAAAACCTACAAATGTGTTCCAAAGCATGGATTTGATCAAGCTTACTTGGTCCTCTAACACTCAATAGACATTTGGACCCATCATTACTACTAAGATGATAATTAGATCATCCCCATGTTGAGCCACATCATACATATAAATAATTGAAAACATAATATGTGCTTGTGAGCATTTTCCCTCAGACATAGATAAGGACAAGACTAACATTGCAAATCTCTTGCGACCCAAACCTTTTGATCCTTTGCCAATAAATCCCTTTAAGATACTATTAAATTTTTCTAGAACTAGAATTTCATGGTGTTTGTCACCATATTAGATCTTGTCAGGTTTTACAAAGGGGGTTTCACTAGGGAGAACAACACCAATGAGATCTGAGCCTAACCACATAAGACACTAACACCACTCTCAACCCAAAACCTTAAGGCAATGGGTTTATGGGTCTTTATTCTTATACACCCCCCTCCAGCGGAAGCTGCCCAACCACGAGTACTCCTTTTCTGCCCTTTTCTGTATCGCCGTTATTCTTAACGGGACACGCTTTACCTGGAACCCTTATCTGGGACTCTTGCCAGGAAGACTTTCGATACTAGGACCATACTGGTACTGCACTCGTCTGAGCTGGTATTAACCATCGGCTCTGATACCACTTGTCAGGTTTTACAGAGGGGGTTTCACTAGGGAGAAAA
>Ga0214545_1008087_pt1 | contig 17082 bp, 8 predicted proteins | sample CNSS4metaG_FD_160064 | JGI IMG/M metagenome (GOLD analysis project Ga0214545, IMG submission 160064) | Root nodule microbial communities from cowpea collected in UCLA plant growth center, Los Angeles, California, USA - CNSS4 | ecosystem: Host-associated > Plants > Roots > Nodule | place: USA... | reverse complement strand
AAAAAAATATTTATAAATATATAAATAAATATTTTTTTTTATATATATATATATATATATATATATATATATATATATATATATATATATATATATATATATATATATATATATAATTTTCTCATAGGTAATGTATGAGATATTATAAATCCTAATTTTCGTTCATAAAAGAAAAGGAAAAAGCAGTATTTATCACATGTGAGGTTTATGATCACTTGTGCGGCACGCTTGCACATTGCGTCTGATTTGGTAAACAAATAAGAGTGCCACACATATGTGGGTGCCAACCTTTTATTCTTAATGTTTTGAAAGTTTTTTTTTTTTTTCATTTTTTAAGTAGTTTCATTTATGAAAAATATTTTTGTTCCTACACGTTAATATAATTGTATTTTTTAATACATATGGAGAATTTGTATTTTAAAGCTTCTAATAAAGAAAAAATAGATATTAAAATTTATTTTTTAAAATAAACTATATTATTATGATATATTAATTATTATAGTACCCCATCAGAAAATTCCTTAATATGAAAAAAAAATGTTGGAGAATCATTAATCAACAAAATATCAACATTCAAGAGAAAGAGAAAAACACCTAACTCAATTAGTTCCACAAATTTCACCACCACCTTCAATTCGAACCTATATAGTCCAAACAACCACAAAAGAAAACATTATTAGGGAAAAAAATGGATAAATATAATAGAAAAAATGGGCTATTTAAATGGAAAAAGAAAGAGTTTTCTTTGTATTTATTTATGTAAGAATTAGAATACTAATACCTTTATAAATAAATAGTGACAATTTGTTAAAATTTTGGTGATACCATTTTGGATACAGTACAAACCATAAATAATTCATACCAATACCATAAATACATTGTGTAAATTTTTCCAACGGTTCAACAAACTAACTACAATAATAACTTTTACTCCTTTTTTTAAATATAAATCTATTTAATACTTTAATGTTATTGAAAATGTTATATTTTCATAATAAAATTCTAAATGAAATAATTTAGCAACTTTCCCTGCTTCATGTCACATGAGTGGGAATTTTCGCCCCTTTAATTAGTCCCACCAAAGATAATATTTTTCTTGAGATATTTAATTTTCATAAAAATCTAAAGAAAAAAACAACTTTTCCATTCCCATTAGTGGAAGTTTCTTTTTCTCAAAACCCCACAAAAAAAAAAATCTGTCTCCACTATTTTTCTTTGAAATAAATACTACAAATATAACTTTGATATTTTCATTTTGTTATAAATATAAACAGTAGTGTTACTCTTTCCTACCATATTATGCTTTGTTATATGATTTGACTATATTCATATGTCTTTCTACATAGAGGTCATGGAACCACTTACAATAATTGCATATGACATATTCTCCAAGATGAAGAGGGACTTATATTCAAACTCTATAATTTTATTTTTCTTGTTAATGATTTCTATAGTTTATGATGTTCTGATTAAAGCTTAAGAAGAAAAAAGTAGCACTTAACAGTGCCTCTGTGCTCACAGGTAAACCAGTAATAGGATTAAAAGTGGCCCTTTTTTTTCAAAGGTTATGATGTTTGGACACGCCCGTGTCCGACACATCTCATAAATGGTGTGTTTCATGTTCGACACGTATAAGACACCTCGATACTCATATGATATTTGTAAGACGCATTATGTCCAATCTAAAAGATTTTTTTTTTTAACTTTGACATGATTTTGATGATTAAAATAAGAAACAAATCTTATTCTATAACTACTTTTCGCATATTAGATATTAGATAAATAAATTGGATTCATTTTTGTGTAAGTTGGTAATGTGTTAGTTGACAATTTCAAACTTAACATGTATATACACGTTGTGTCCCATATCCTATGTTTTTTCAATTTAGTTGTATCTCCGTATCCATATACGGGTAACATAACCGCTCTGATAGTAGATGACACGATAAATCTTAAAAACAACAAATTTTATTAGAATAGGTTCTAGTTTATAATTTTTTTTGGTTTAAAAGTAGATTTTAAGTCTATCTCAATTCCACAAAATTGGTTTGTAAGATGAGATTTATACCACTCACATTTATTTTAACTCTATAAAATCGATTTGTAAGATAAGATTTATACCATCACTTATATACCGTAAACTCACTTTATATTTGGTCGTATATCTGATGGTAACGTGAGATTCCAACGGTCTAAAAAAAAAGGAAATTGATTAACTTAGTCTAAGTTAAAACTGCACTTTTATCCAAGACAGTCAAAATTCAAATTCTGTGATTTTGGATGGCAAGGATCCAAAATATAAGTGTAAGAGATTGATGATCTGAATGTGAGGTAACCAGAATGCACATGACTAAATCTCAAACTTTTCTCAAGTGCCAACCACAGTGGTGAAATCACATGTGACACTGTCAATGCCATAGATTCTCTCGGTTCTGATGTCTGTTAACTTATATAATACAACAATGTCCCCAATGCAGTTCCTTCAAAGCTGAGCTTGATGGCACTAGGGTCTTTATCAAGGGATTTCAAACCCAAGTGAAGAAAATGACCACAACAATGAGAATCCAATCTCTTACTTAAATTAAACGTTCCATGTTCTTCAACTTCACTGATCACTGATCAGATCAAGATCTTACACTTCAAATATTTTATTTTTATAGCTTATGAAACAACCATGTCACTTGTCCACTTAGTGGGTGTTTGTATGTGGTTATGAGTGTAACCTCTCACAAATTTTAATTCATGGTACCGACACAGGTCGGTCTCAGAGCAAATCAATCTTTTTGTATCATCAACTCCCATTTTCTGGGGGTCCTACACTACAAATAATAGTGCAGCTTTATCTTTTAAAAATTATAACTTTTATCAATCAGCACTAAGCAATGATAATTAAGAATCTCTTTACACTTTTCTTGAACAAATCCCCTTCTGGGGTCTAATCATTTTGGCACTACTACTACATCAGATTTTGATTCATTTTATCATATTTAAGGTGCATGGAACAGTCTTCACTTTGGTTTAAACAAATATCATGTATGGCCCCATTAATATATACTATATTCCTACACATATATACCAGAGAATATGTCAGTTGAGATCGAAACAACTTTGTTTATGTCACAGACAGTGAAATTGACTTTGCAAGATTTCATATTATACATTGTTGAAACATTTTGTGAAGAGGGAAACCTATTATTGTAGAGCTTCCAAGCTCAATCTAAGGATTTCTTTCTTGCTTGTGTAATGATTTGTGACAATGATGCAGCATAGCAAATATGATGCCTGGCTATAACTGTGTGGTGGAGTCAAGGAATAAGATAAGAAGAAAAAAAAAACACAACACAACCCGTGAAAAGGTAAAATCCAACTATGGAATAAAAGGGCACAACAATTCAGCTGAAATCACGGTTTCTTGTTCTGTGTTATGCTTGATTTGTCTTTTCTGCAAGAAATTAATTACCTGAACTGTGTTCTTTGTTCCAAGTCTTGAAAACCATTCTCTCTTGCTGTTAAAATTTTGAGGAGAAATCAATAATGGATATTCTGAAAAAGTGTTCCAAGTTCAATCTGTATAGTGTTGTGCATTATGGTACTTCCATGCCCCCACATTTGCACCATCCTTTCTTGCCTTAACAACCAAAGAGCACTTTCACTTTGGCTTGTGAAAGACAACACTTTTGCTCAACCCATAACTTTTCAATTATTCATGGATTTATTAGTTTTACATTCTACCACAGTAGCATCCCCAAAGCTGCAAAACCACACCATTATTGAACATTTATTTCTCATAGCTACTTGATTTGTCCCAGATGGATAATTCTGCATCATTCAAAAGTGTTCTAACCAAAAAAAAAAAAACTTTTCTTCCTTAACTTACCCTTTTGTTACCCAAATGAAAAAATTGATGTAAAATTACAAGTGAGTTGTTAAAAAAGGTTTCTTTAGCTAAAAAATTTGGAGTATATAGTGAAAGGTGTGTGATACAGGTAATAGGCAGAGTAGGGTACAAAACCAAATGGAGTACACTCTGTTATCTCCCACTTACTTCTAAATAACTCTACTTGTCACCCCCACAGTGTCAATACCACTAGGTATAGTGTCCCATACCCCTTTCTCACCTACAAACCCCAAAATAATGTTTTCCCTTGAAAATACCAAAAAACAATAAAAAGTTCATTTTTTTTCCCCTTTTTACTATATAAAGGACTCAAATGAAAGCACCAAAATCACACCAGCAAATCAACAACAGCAGCCATGGAAAAAACACTCTCATTCTCACTCTCTCCTTTGTTTCTGCTCCTACTCTTCTCCCTAGTCCAAGGGCAGAACCCCAAATGTGACACACAAGACCATGGCTCAACCCTTGAAGTTTTCCATGTGTTCAGCCCTTGTTCCCCATTTAGGCCATCAAAGGCACTCTCATGGGAAGAGAGTGTCCTCCAACTGCAGGCCAAGGACCAGGCCAGGCTGCAGTTTCTGGGTAGCCTTGTGGCTGGGAGGTCAGTGGTGCCTATTGCCTCTGGCAGACAGATTATTCAGAGCCCTACTTACATTGTGAGAGCCAAAATAGGAACCCCTCCTCAGACCTTGCTCTTGGCCATGGACACCAGCAATGATGCTGCTTGGATTCCCTGCACTGCCTGTGATGGCTGCACATCAACCTTATTTGCTCCTGAAAAATCCACCACCTTCAAGAATGTTAACTGTGGTGCTCCTCAATGCAACCAGGTTCACCATCATCTTCTTCACATTTTCTCTATCTCATCATTGTCATTTACTCAGTTTTTTAGATTTTCTTTTGTTCTCCAAAACTCTCTCAACTTTCATTGCTTATAAAGTCATTGCAATCCAATGTTTTTAACATAGTATTATTCCAAAGTGTCTGGATAAACAATACATAAAGGCATAGTGGGGTTAATAGGTTAAAATCCCCACATCGTGCTGCTTACGGTTGGTCCACATTGCTATTACTATTTAAAATCTAGCATTCATGCTCTGTCTGAGAGACACAACCAAAGAGAAAAAACAAACAAATCACACCAAAGATCTAAATTCATATAATAATGGGAAAAAGAATTGTTGATGAGAATAGAGTTTAAAATTATTAAAAACTTTTAAAGAATCAGAGCACTGATTAATTACTTTGTTGATAACATCATGTGATATTCATATTTTTCTTTCACTGGGTTACTTAATGGGTTTTTTCCTAAACTTTTTTTTTTCTTTTTCTGAGAATCTTGTGACCCTTGGTAGAGGACAGCACATAGAAAATTGTGATAATTGATAGAAACATGGCCCAGATTGATTTTGTTTGATTACTCTTTTTCATTTTTCTTGACTTGGAAGGAGAAAGAGAGTCCAATGATTCTCATGGCTATCATCATCACATAGACACATGAATTCCCTTGTCCCTTAGCTTGTGGGGTTGACTCACTGTACCTTCTTTTCCCATCCCAAATTCTAAAAATTTTGAAATCTGTGTGCAATTCTGCAGTCTTTTTCCCCCCAGACAAGAAGGGTTCACGAGACTTGTTTTTTTCTGCTAAACCAACTTTTTCCTACGGCTCGTTCAATCTTTCAAACTCTACCTTCTTATAGTATTTTAATAACATGCTGTAATATTTTTAAATAATTAAAACAAAAAATCTGTTCTGATTTCACCACAAGTTTATCTAACAGCTGGGAATAAGCCGTGCATTCCTGAATTATTGTCCATTTTAGATTATTTAGACTCTGTCACAGTTTATTTTTAAAAGACGTTTCGGAAAGTATTTAAACTTTGGTTGACCTATACTCCTCTGAACAATACGAAAGTTATTAGGTATACTAAAGACAATCTTACTTCAATGCTCTTTCAAACATTTCTTTTTTAACTTAAAAATACTCAAATATATGAAATAATTAAAATTTAATTCCCTTGTATGTATGTATGACTTTGTGATGCGAACGTTTTCAGGTGCCAAACCCTAGCTGTGGAAGCAGCTCCTGCAGCTTCAACTTGACTTATGGTAGCTCCACCATTGGTGCTAACCTGGTCCAAGACACGGTTACTCTTGCCACCGACCCTATTCCTGGCTACACCTTCGGCTGTGTTGCAAAGACTTCTGGGCCCAGTACACCACCGCAGGGGCTTTTAGGCTTGGGCCGAGGCCCGTTGTCTTTGCTGTCCCAGACCCAGAACCTATATCAATCCACCTTCTCTTACTGCTTGCCCAGCTTCAAATCACTCAACTTCTCTGGCTCGCTCAGACTTGGGCCTGTGGCCCAGCCCATTAGGATCAAGTACACCCCTCTTCTCAAGAATCCTAGAAGATCTTCACTCTATTATGTCAACTTGGTCGCAATTAGGGTTGGCCGGAAAGTTGTCGACATTCCTCAGGAGGCCTTGGCTTTCAATCCGGCCACTGGCGCCGGAACCATCTTTGATTCTGGTAATGCCTTCTTCTACCTTCTCACTCAACATAAATGCAAACAAAATGAAATACATTTATGTTATAAAACACTAAGTTAGAAGATGGTGATTTGTTGTTAAACATGCAGGCACGGTGTTCAGCAGGCTAGTTGCGCCGGCGTATGTGGCGGTCCGGGACGAGTTCCGGCGGCGAGTGGGGGGAAAGGCAAACCTAACGGTGACATCCCTGGGAGGGTTTGACACATGCTACACAGTTCCAATAGTTGCACCCACCATAACATTCATCTTCTCCGGCATGAACGTAACCCTGCCACAGGACAACATTCTCATACACAGTTCTGCAGGAAGCACCACGTGCTTGGCCATGGCTTCAGCTCCTGATAACGTCAACTCAGTGCTCAACGTCATAGCCAACATGCAACAACAAAACCACCGTGTGCTCTTCGATGTCCCCAACTCCAGGCTTGGTGTTGCCCGTGAACTTTGCACCAAATAAAATGGTTCAACCTAAACAAGTTATATTTTCATGGTGTCACTTTAGTTGCATATTGCAGAGTCTTTTGGGTGATGATGCTATTTCTTCCACTGAGTTTGGTTGTATTGTAGGATGTGCTAATAAGGGTTTCATTGCTATCTGGCTAACTTTATAGTGCAAGATTTTGAGCTACTAATAGATGTGTTTATGTGCATGGAATTGAATTTGTGCTTAGAGTTGGTTGCTATTTATTATAGCTATGTGATGGTGTGTGTCACGGGTTTATATATTGTAGCTCTTTTGTCTTTTTACTCAAGTTCATTGAATTTATGAGATTTTGATATTTGGATAGATAATAGTGCAAGTTCACGGGTCGTGTAATAAGATAGTTATGTTTTGTTGTTTTTCATGAATAAAAGGAAAACATTTGGGTGGAAATAATGCTGTAAAATGTTCGATATATGTTAGGTTTTGTGAGATTCTTAAGTTTAAAAACGGTTGTGTTTGAATTCACTAGTGGAGCTTTTTTATGAACATGGGGGCAATTAATACTCAAATTGTGAATTTGGTACAAGTTCTGAAAAAACTACAACTAGAGATAAGTGGATCACTTGACACGAAGAAATTTAGATTTAACATAATATCTTTTACTGAGGGAAATAGGACATCGGTTATAACTTATCTTTTTGCCGAGGGACATAGTACGTGGGTTATAAGTTGTAATTGATGTAATATGTTCATCTAACAATAAATATAATATGTGTAATTTAAAAAAAATACAAAACTTATATTTAGTATAATCACGTGTAATTATCAATTTGAAACATTCCAGTTCATCAGGACAATATTATTTGGTAATATATCCACACAAATAACAAAATTGTTCCACTTCAATGAATTAAAACATAATTAATTCAAACTAGACTAACTACAAGACAATGTCTAAATACTACAAATAATCGTAATAATCGTAGATCATAACAATTGATAATTTCTGTTTTGTAAGAAATATTTTGTCAATTCTTGATAAATTATAAGCGGATATAAATATAAATATATCATTAAATAAATAAGGCATAATTGAAGATAAATTTAAACGAATAATTAATTTGAGATAAATATAAATAAATAATTGAGATAAATATAAATAAATATTTAAAATGAGGTTGGATGTACCTTCAATACACGTAAATATAAATAATATAAAAATGAACAGATATAACTTTCCTACCTGATTTAATAAGTTGTAATTTACTCTTTCTCTTCCCCTTTCTTTTTTTTTTTTTTTTTTTTTCTCCCTCACATGTAAAACAATGTATCCTTTATATACTTAAAGTTTTATAGCGTAAACATTAATGACTTGTTTATCTCGTGGTACCAAGATATAAGCTTCTTATCTTAATTTTTTTTTTATACTCATTAGCGGAGTCCAAAACCAACGTATATCTTAAATGGTCTAATAACGAGACTTAAGACATGAAAGATTTAGTATAATTAGTCAGATCAAACCTTATAAAGTATTTGTATTCAGCTGTAGGTTGTATGTCGGAGTTTTTTTTACCCAATAGGATGGTTTGTTTTTTAACTGTTTCTATTATTTACCTGGATAGCACGATTAGGTTGGTCGGTGAAAATTCAATCTCCCATAATACAAATTTTAGCTTACAAAAAGTAATTTTTTTTAATTTCAATCAGAATTCGGTCTTCAGGGATCCGAATTCTGAACTGGACTTTGTATTTTTTTTTTCTATTTTTTTTAAATAAATAAGAATTAAGATTTTTTATTTTTTTAATAAAATACATTTAATAGTTAAGTTTTTCTTTTGTGTGAAAAATGTTGTATTAGAGGTTAAAATTATTTTTTTAAAAAAATAAATTTAATATTATGTTTTTAGTTATTTTAGGTATTATTAGAAAAAATGAAAAATAATTTTTTTGTCTTTTTGAATTTATTGATTTTAAAATAGATTTTGTATTGTGTAATAAGTTATTTTATGTGTAATTTGAAAGTATTAAAGTCAATTTAATTTAATTTTTTTATAATTTGTGTAATATTAATTATTTTTAATTGATGTTTATAAATATTGAAATTATAGTTATCTTTTAATTTTGAATAATTTTAAAAATTTGTATATTATAAACATTGAAAATTTCTAAAAATTAATTTAAAAATGAAGGAAATAACTAAAATAATTTAAAACCATTTCATTATTTTATTTTAAATAATTTTGTTACTTGTTTTTTGTTTATGTAAAATAAGTAACAACATTGAATTGAATAAAGTATAAATTTATTGAACACAATTAAAAGTACAACATAAACTAAGTGATTTGATGTGGATCATCTAAGTGTAGGGTTATTAGGACAATGATTTCTTGTGTGTCCTTCAGTTCTACAATAGGAACACTTTCTTGATTGTCTTCCTTCCTTAATGTCCATCTCAGTCCTAATTTTACTTGGTTTAGGACAGCCCTTCTCGTTTCTTTTTGTGGCAGGATGAGGCCAAACCTGTGGCCCTTGGTATGGTGACCAATATTTTTCATGTCTTAACTCACCAAATAAATTTTCATATACTTCCATGACGACATCCAACCTATAATGGAAACTTATGTACATGCTGAAGTCGTGATGTGCATGCTTAAAGGCTGCAATCACTATTATAAAAAAAAAATTAATCAACAAAGTAAAAAAAAAATTTGACTTTTATATTTTCAAATTGCACAAAATAAATTATTACACAATACAATATCTATTTTAAAATCAACAAATTCAAAAAGACAAAAAAAAATATTTATTTTTTCATTTTTTTCAAATAATACCTAAAATAACTAAAAATACAATATTAAATCTATTTTAAAAAAAATTATTTTAACCTCTAATGCAACATTTTTCACAAAAAGAAAAAAAATTACCTCTTAAATATATTTTATTAAAAAAAATAAAAAATCTTAATTCTTATTTATTTTTTAAAAAATGAGAAAAAAAATACAAAACCCAGTTCAAAATTCGGGTCCTGGGGACCGAATTCTGACTAGGATTCAAAAAAAAAACTTTTTGTAGGCTAGAATTCGTGTCTTGGGGACCGAATTCTTACCTACCAATAAAACCGTGCTACCCAGGTAAATAATAGGAACGGTATGCTACCTGGGAGATTAAAAAACAAAACCATGCTCTTGGGGGTAAAAAAATATGGTGCACAACCTTCCTGCCTTGATTAGTATTTAGCTTTAGGGAGATCATTTATCGTATGATGACACACAACCCTTCAACATTGAGTCATGTGAGTTTGGTTTTAAGATGATCACCCATCGTGCCCCAAATTTTTTTAATATTCTTTTATATATATATATATATATATATATATATATATATATATATTAATATATATATATATATAATTATATTATTTGTATTAGGTTTAGGAAAGTTTCTCACTAACTCACCATTTTATTTATATATATTATTTATTTATATATCTTTATTGTTTAAAAAATAAAATAAAAACCAACTTTATGGACGTTGGTTAATAAAATCAAATAGGGTTATGCTTTTAGCCATAATGTTGTTTCATAGTAAGTTATCCAAGTAGTACGAGAGCACAAAGAAATGTTACACACCAATAATTTACCACAATAGATCATTTAAATCATCAAATTAAGATATCCACAAACATGCAACATCAAACTCACTCACTCTAAAAATCATTAGCTTCCCTTATCTAAAATATGACTTAAAATATTTAAGGAGTATTAAGTTCCCTTCAAGCTATCAAAACACACAGACTCAACCTAGGAATAACACAAACATGATCAGGGCATACAGTTAGAACAATTGATCAACAGAGACTCGCAAAGAGAACTTAGAATGCAAGATAGAGATTCTCACATGCATGTCTAAGAATGAACGACCAAAGGAAAAAGAGCATAAAACCAACTTACTAAAATGAAGAAACTGATCAAACAGAAGTAGAGAGTTAGCTATATGATCACTTTAGCAGCCTTCGATCTTCAATAGAGATGAACGCATGATAAGAAACTCTAGAGAGAAGGGGGAGAGTTCTTATAAATGTGTTTTTTTAGAGAGATAGACTGTTTTCTAAGTAATGAAATTCTTTTATAAAACTTTTATTTACACGTAAACTTTTTATTATAAAAAAAATAGGATCTCATTATTTTAAAACACAATCATTCTTTAAACACAATTTTTTAAATCCTTACGAGCTAAATGGTTTTAAAATATTATTTTATCTTAAAAGATAAATTAAATTTTTTTGTAAAAAAAATTCAAAATATTTCAACTACTTCTTCAAAATAAACTATTTAAGAAATAAAAAAAATTTAAATAATTTAAATATGATATTTTTAATTTGTTGAAAAATATATTTTAATTTATTAGAATTGTTAAAATTTCTTATAAGACAATGACAATTCCCAATTACATCATTTTCTGAGTTTTGACGTGATGCAAAGTTGACCTCAAAGTTTAAGTGTTTGTAAAGTCCTCCCTTCATTATTAAAGTGCCCCTTTCACATATTTTAAATTCCTCTATGTCATAGGTGACTAAGCATTATGGTGGTTGTATTTTGTAGAATTTCATAATAATGTTTTGGGAATCGGTATAGGTACTAAACTATAAAATTTTCATTTAAATCTTTGTTTATGTTTGTAATTAATAAAGTTGTCAACAAAGATTTCGTCTTTCTTTTAAGGCCCTAACCCATAAATTTATGTATATTTGTAATAGAATAACCAGGCATAATGTGTTGTTTGTTCGTCATATTGAAATAGTTTTATTAAACTTTCCTGTGACATGAGAATTGTAACTTAATAATATATTAAAAAAATATATATTAACATACAGTATTAAAAATTCTCATATTACATAAAATTTTTCTTGCGAATTTATTAAAAAAATTTATAAGAAATTTTATTTTTCTGTCATTTTTTCTAAAAATCTTAATTGACAGGTATTTCTTTCATGAGTAATTATTTCCTATAAAATTATAAAATTTACAAATATTTTCTATAAAATATTTTGTGAAAAGTGTTTTATACAAAATATTTTGCAAAAAAAAAATGGTAGCAATTTCTTGCAAATTTTTTTCACAATAAAATTTGTAAGTAGAATTTTTAAAATAAAATTGATAGAAAATATGAGTTTTTTTAGTAGTGATACTTATTTTCATAAACATGAAACAATTTATATACAGTCACATGTACATAATTTAATTTGAAGCACCACCTAAATTTGTATGCACTTTAATTATGTCATATCAAAGAAGTTGTACATCTATTTATAGACCAATTAATATGGAGAGATTTCCTAGTACTACTAATAATGTTATCTCTATCAATATTGGTTGGAATAAATGATAGTAAATTCTTTTCATTAATTACTTAAGTAATTCGGGTATTAAATCTTAATAATAAAATTTTGAGTATAAAATAAACTGAATGAAGTATATTGAAAGGAGAATTTACCTTTTAGACTTCTCACATAATTACTCCTTGTTTTCGAAAATAAATAGTTTATATTGATTATATGTGGTTAATAATATGTTTTGTGGAGTTACTTAATTGGGTCCCAATAAAAATTCACGAGTATTTACAAAAGTTTAACAAATTAAAATAAAAATCCAAAAAATTAAATGAATCAATAATATCTTTTAAAAAAATCATTGAATTGTATTGGACTTGACTTTAATAATCCAAGCAAACTTATATATAAATATATATTTTTAATTATAAAATTATTATATTTCAAGTATATGTTTATATTTTTCTTTATTATATATACATTAATAAAATTATCACACGAGTTATACTTATTTATAAAATATATTCATTTAAAAATATTTGTATGTAACTATTAACCAGAAGACTATAAATACAATTAAATTTATTTTCAATTATCTATATTTGAAGAGTAATTTGTGTATTAAAACCTTATTATTTGTTTAAATTTTAATTATATAGTGATTTATAGACATTTAATAATTTTAATTATGTTTATTAGAACCTTATTATTCGTTTAAATTTTTTTTCTAAAAATAAAAAATTGATTTATTTCTAATTATATTGTATTTGACTTAAGTAAATATATATAAAATGAATATTGTGATGCCCACTTTTATTTCCTATTTTGGGTTCAATTTAAGTTAGAAGATCCAAGGTTAGTTTTTTTGTGTCTTCATTTTTAGAAAACTGATCAACTTTTTCACTCTAGTCTCTTCTTCCAATTTTTCTTCACTCTTAACAGCCTTTGTCCTTTCTCTTTCAAACAAAGACTAAGATTGAGACTGTCGCGGAGTTCTCAAGAGATTAAAATTGAATAGTTCACTCCTCCAAGTAAGTTGAACATCAAACTTTCATCTTTTTCTTCTTTTCCAGATCAATTATGTTGGTTCTATCTTGAGTTCTTCCTTAGAGCCTCATTCTCGTTCCTGTGCTTAAGTTGTTTTCGGAGCAATGGTGTTGCTTCTGTTAGGGCTCTCTTCCAGCATAGTTGTTTTCAGTTTCGAGGGAAGTTGGAATTCAAAAACTTTTAAAGTGATTTTTCTGGTTTTTGCCTGGGATTGGGTGTTGAAATATATTGGATTGTTGATTTTTTGGAATAGAGTTGATTGCATGTTTATTTGAACTGGAAATTTTGAGTTGCATGCGTGAGCGGGTGAGAAACATGTTGTTCTCGCCCAAGCGAGCAGCCCTCGCTTAAGTGAGAATAGTAGAAAACTCAACCTTACCTTTATTCAAGTTGTCGCTCAGGCGACAAGCTTCAGCTTTGAGCGAAGAGCTTCTCAATAAAATGTTCGAGCTCTCGTCCAAGCGAGAATGCCTAACTTAAGCGAGAACTTCGTCACTTAAGCAAATGCTTGTAGCTAGAGCGAATGCTTATGTCACTCTAATGAATCAGTCAGACTCACTTAGAGTAGATTGGTTCATGTGGTGAGAGTAATAGGAGGTCTTAGTATTTGGCAGGATCATGACCCTAGATCAATGGTGAAACTTGAACAAAAATTCAAGGGGTGTCAAATTATATATTTTTATTTATAAATTATTTTTTCTAATTAGCAAAAAAGGTTTTCATTTTCTCTCATCATTTTCTCTATTCAAAACAAATAGTAGAATCCAACAAAATATGACAATAATATATATATATATATATATATATATATATATATATATATATATATATATATATATATATATACACACACACGAAAGTGAAACATAAAATTTATTATCAACAATAATATATTAAAAAAAGAAAAAATCACTTTTAGTCATAGTGTTGATCTACGTTATTTCAATGACTTAAAATCTTCAATGATTGAATCATAACTAAAGTTTGTTGCAATATCCCTTTTAATACAAAATATCATACTACTTGTTAAGAATTTAGCCTCCATCATATTTCTCTACCCGTTCTTGATTATTTTCATTGTAGAAAAATATCTTTCAGTTATAGCTATAGAAATGGGAAGAGTCATGATATGGACAATTTGATTTGGTGGGTATTGCCAAATTTGAGGATATATCTTTGAATCACGAATCACATTCTAAAGAATTTTCAAATTCATTATATGTAACCCTAGGAACTTTAAAGAGTTTTTTTCATTTTCTTCAGTTCATGGATTCTTATGAAGTTTCTCAAGTTAAGTTACATTTTTTTCATCTTTATCACAAGTCTTTCTCTTGAAAAGAAAAATCAATTTTTTTATTCTTTGTCATAATTTTTCTAATATGAATTTGTCATCTTTCACCTATCTAGGAAAAGAAAAAATTATGAATACCCCAACCTAAATCTCAAAACCAATACTCAATATTTTAAAAAAATTAACAACTTCTAAATTATTAGCTTCCCCTACCTTTAATAGATTCATAATAATGCTTTTTCCTCACATAACTTCAAAGCCTAAAATAACTCCATCTACACAAAGAAGAGTTTGATCAATAATTAAATCATATTTTTATTATCTATAACAAATAGAGATCTTCATATTATGCAAAAAAGTCACATACAAGATGAAAACATATTGCTTCCAACAAAAAAAGGGTAAAAAATCAACTTACTCAAAAGAAGAAATTCTTCGGTCCAAAATGTTCCTTAACTCCTTACTTTCGTCTTGGTGCAATTTGATTTTGAAAATGGTGAGAGATTGAGGATGAAAATTGAGATAGAAAGAAGATATGAGAAAGAGAGTACAAAGAAGAAAGAAAGCAAATAAAAGAGAACAAAAAATAACAAAAGAGGAAAAATACATAGTTTTCAATTTTTGAAAAAGCTTTTTCAAACTAAATTTATATAAATAATAAAATAATATATAAATATATTTTTTAAATATATATGAATTAAAAAAAGACATTGGGGGAGTTGTGGCTCCCCCGGTCCCTTAAAAGGACTACCACTGCCTTAGATAATCATGGACTAACCTTGTGTGTGGTAGGGTGAAACCCATTGGCAATGGCTCTATGGAGCAGTCGAGGCCACCACAAGTGCAAGCAACTAGTGAGTCCGATTTCATTACACGTGTCCAGATAATTGAGTTAGAGGGTCTTTTATGGTTTTCCATCACATGTTGTTTGTGTTTAATAATTTTCTTGCTTATTTATATGTAAAATATATTTTCACTAGCTTAACATTTTCTTGTTTGTGTCATGTTTTCTTGTGGTACTTTCCTTTTTGAAATGATCACCAATATTGGTGTGAGCTAATGTGGAGACTCCTAGTGATCGTGAGAATGGTGGAGATGCAGTTGTTTAGACTAGGTTTATTTATTATAGCTCTTTTGAACACCTTCTGAAACTGCTTTTCTTTGTAATACCTTTCTCGGTTTAGCAATCCTTTTGCTAAACTGTTTTACTTTTTAAGACATGTTTATGACATTTTTCTATGCCTTTGATATTCCTTTTGCAATATATTTTGGGATAATTGTAATCATAAATCCTTGTATACTTTTGTCGCATGCTCTATTTTATTATAATATGTGATGTTTTGTTTGTTATAATTTATCTATTAAATGGGATGTCACAAATATTACTACAAAAAAATGTTTCATTAACTACCAATTTTAGTGACCAAAAGTTATTAATCACTATAGTGACCAATTTATATACTAACTTACAAAATAAAAAATTATTGGTTACTAAAATAGTCACTATTATGAATAAAAAATTATAATTGATCTCTAAATTGGTTTCTAGATTGGTTTCCAAAATTTAGCTATCAAAGGAACTTGGTCATTAAACATTAGCTACCAAGGTTTTTGCTACCAAAGAAATTTGATTCTAAATTAATCTCTAATTAGTTAGTGACCAATTTAACGATCAATTATACTAACAATTTTTAGTCACTAAGATTGGTTGTTAACAAAGATGGCAAATAAACCCGCCCCCGTGGGTATTGCCCGAACCCGTTCCCGTTTTGACGGGGAATTCCCGCATTGACTGGGTATGGGTATGGGTATGGGGAATCCCCGACTTTTTTAGTTGGGTATGGGGATGGGTATGGGAATGTACATATCCCCGCAATAATACTCGTCCCCGCCATATCTTCATTCTCGTTTAAATTATTAAAATATTCACAATTAATTAAGTAACCCTATATATATATATATATTCTATTTTTTATTTCTTTTAATTATTTGGTTTGTCATGAAATTCATTCGCATCTCCAATATATTTTTTATCTTATCATAACCTTTATGTAATTATGTTCAAATGATGTATATTAATTAAAAAAAATTTATGCCTCACATTTGAATATTTCTATTTTGTTTAAATATTTTTATTTATTATATATTTGTTTCACATGAGAATGTTTATACTCTCAATTTAAGGTAATATAACAAAAATTATTTACTTATTATTATTATTATTATTATTATTAATTTTTGTTTAATTCGAAGAACTATTTTGTTTCATTAAAATAATTTTAGTTGTTTTTCAACCATTGAGTATATATGTTGATATTTGAAAAGTTTTCTTAGTTCTCTAAGATATTTTTCATCTTATCATACCTTAATTATACATTTGATTTCTTTTTGTGCGATTTCTTTCGATAGTCTTTCAAATTATTTCTAAAACACATATTTGTTAGTTTTTTAATATTTTTATTTATTGTTTATTTTCATCATGTAGAAAAATATTTCGATATATTCTATCTAATTATTTTTTATTTTATAACTCATTATTA
>Ga0214545_1008085_pt1 | contig 17085 bp, 16 predicted proteins | sample CNSS4metaG_FD_160064 | JGI IMG/M metagenome (GOLD analysis project Ga0214545, IMG submission 160064) | Root nodule microbial communities from cowpea collected in UCLA plant growth center, Los Angeles, California, USA - CNSS4 | ecosystem: Host-associated > Plants > Roots > Nodule | place: USA... | reverse complement strand
TAATTAAGTGATTGTTAGAAATTTTTACTGAACTCCTTATGTTTTAAGGCTCTTCTAGATTAAAATTGGACAACATGAAACTTTATACAATGTTGCAAGAGGTGGACATTGATGAAGTTAGTAATTTTTTTAATATTTTATTAAAAACTAAACTACAATATAAATTGATAGTGATTTTTTATTTGTTTGTTTTTCAAGAATCAATCGGAGAAAGGAGACTTGTTGATCTAAGCACTAATTATGGTTAAATATTTATTTTTTTTAAATATTTATGTAAATACCCGCGGATACCCGTGGATACCCGCGAATATGAAAAAAATAGACGGGTACCCGCATAACGGATTCCCAACGGATATGGGTATGGGTACGAGGCAAATATTTATCCAGCGGGTAGGGTACGGGGGAGCTACTACCCGTACCCTACCCGCCCGGTTGACATCCCTAGCCGCGACACTATTCACTACACTACACAGGAACACACAGGAATGGAAACAGGCACTGAACTTAACAAAACATTAACATCACAATGAACATATACCAACTCAACCACACTTGAACTACACACACACCAAAACACGAAACACAAACACACTGAAAATTTTACTTTGAACGAAACGACTTGTCCCCGGCAACGGCGCCAAATTTGATAGAGGTCGTACCCCACCAAATTAAAACATATTAAATGCAGTATGTGAAAGTGAACCAAGTCGTCTCCCAACGACCAATATTTTCATTCAAAGCTTTAATTTCTAGATGAACACAACAATAACACAAGGGGGTTTGGCAGACAAATTCAGAATGCTAATCAACAGATTAAATTGAATGCAAAGAGTGATTAAAACCGTATTGACATCCTTGATTCAAACACAATTTCACTTATCATAGGCCACCAAATTAACACCTTTGCCTTCTCTCAATCCACTAGATAATAATCCACTAAGCGAAAATTACAATCTAGCTTCATTATGCAATTAAACAATGCACATATCCTTAAATTCGTGACAGTCAAGTTACATAAATTAAGCATGAACATTACTTAACCCAAACACATGCAATCACTCTGTAAATTACACACAAACAGATTCATCACAATGCATTCCGAATTAGAACAAAGAGACATGGCAGATTTCACAAGCAAGCACAACCTCAAAGCTTCATTGCATTTTTCATCAAGGAGTCAATACACGAATTTAGCTACACATGGAAATGAGCAATTAGACACCAAAATTCTGGAATCACAAAAACAGAACCAAAATCCCTAACTTTTGAATTCTGAAAATGTAAATTAAGAGCAAAATGAGAGATTTCAAAGCTCCAATGGAATGTAAAACGGTGCTATGATATATAAATATGAAAACCCCATGAATGAGTATTGTTCCAAGTCAATGAAATCACAAAATGAGCTGCCCGAGCAAGAAAACGAATTCAAAACGTAAAACCCTTAATGGGTGCTGTCAAATATGCATAAAAACGGTAAAAATGAGCCAAAAACGTGAAAAACCGCAAGGGGCACCACCATGGAAGCTTGGAGAACGAAAATGGAGGTTGGAGAAAGGTAGAAGATGATGTTGTGCGGCTGGTGCATGAAGTGAGACCTAATTCTCGTGGTCATTTCACTCTTCCACTCATATTTACAAAGCTACCACTCTGCCACTCAGAATTACAAAAATGCCACTCCTGGGCCTCTAATGTTGGCCCATCCACTCAGATGACGTGGAAATGATGTGGAAATGATGTGGCAATGATGTGGCGACTCTCTTCAATTGAATATTGATGTTCCAAGCTCCAAAATTGCTTCACCCAAATACCTAAAAATAATTAAAAACAAAAATTAGGCCAAATAATGTGAAATTAGTCCAAATTCGGAATAGTGCCCAATAAAGCCCAACATATGAAAAATTAAGCAATAAACAACTGTGAAATGGGTACACAAGGGCTAGTGGAATGAAGGAAAATAATGACTGATCACTACCAAGGAGGATTCACTCCTTAAGGTCGTCATGACATACTTGCTGTTACAATTGAACGACATGAGCACCTTGGACGTGTGCGTGGTGCTGGATTAGGAGTCGGCATACGCCAATTTTTGGTTCCTCCTCTTGTCAGTCTTCATGCAGTCATGGTGCTGATTATGAAGAAAGAATGAAAGAAATGATCACTACGAGGGTGAGAGAAGAACTTATGCGTCAATTTCAGCATTATGGCATTCGTTCGCTAGTGGATCCTCCGCCAGAACTAGACCCATTTGTGCCTCCCACGGGTAAATTTGTTTTCTATAAGTTATGAATCGAATAAATGATATTTAATAAAATAATTGAATAACATTAATAAATCGTTGACTCTAACAAGTCGAAGCGGAAAGGGAGTTGTTCAACTCCACTCGGGGATGACATGGATGACACTCATCCATGTCAGCTATATATTTGGGATAGTACAGAGAAGACACTAGTGGATTGTGGAAAAGTATTTGAGGCACCCATAGTTGTTCATGGCATGGAGTTATCAGAGGATGAGGTTAATGTCACGGTAGAGGAGGTTCTCATGTCGTTTGCTTTTGTTCCTATGCCAACAGATGAGGTATATACTATGGCATAGGCATTCCAATGTTTCCTCGCCTGGCCTAGAGATTTGGTTGTTTTTGACCCCTTGGTACAGACTCTTAAACCTACCAATATACTAAATTTTTAAGTTTACATGTTTATTATATTCAAACTTAAATTATATTCCATTTTAACAAAAATTGCATCAATATAGAAAAAACCTCAACAAAAGATTATTCTCTCTTTGGACGATCCTCTTGGTGCATTGCTCCATGTAACATCTCGACAGGATATTACAGATTTAAATAATAAAATAAGAACAATACTAAATACTCATCATTTAATATAACATCATTTCCCAAGAACGCGGGAAATTTAAAACTTTATTAAATCTATGAATAGTCCAAAATTCCATAATTTATAAAACTCAAAATAATATAAAACATCCATAGTGTTTACAATTATTTCAAATCATAAAATATAAAACTCCCAAGCTATCACTGCTTCGTGGCTAAGCCTTACCAGATCCACCATCAACAACATCATCTGCTCACGTGTACCGTGCACACGATCATCGCCAAACACAAGCATATAGGGTGAGCTTAATAGATAAAACATATAAATAGGCATACACATATATAACACTTATATATTTATATCATACAATCACACCAAAGGAATTTCATCCTCTAATTTCATACCACATGGCCACAACCATGTTAATTTGTGTTTTACGTCTTCTAGTGATTACCTCAAGATGCCTTGTTGTCATACCTTATTGGCCAGAACCGATAGAGCACGTGCGGAAAACCATGCTACAGATCACACATCGTAACGCCAGGTGAAGTTCCCAAATATGAACATGGTTTGCTAAGTCCCAAGACTACCAAACTCGTCAGCAAACTACTGAAGAGGGCAATCTATATGGACCCATCCATACTGGCCACAACCAGCACACTCACACCAACAACACTCGCAACCTTGATCTCAACTCAAGGGTTCCTCGTGTTCATCCGTCATCCCGAGCTTAACACGAGGGATGCCATTCTGAGCTCAACTCGAGGAATGCCACGTGCATAACCACTATCCCAAGCTCAACTCAAGGGATACGTTCCAAGCTTAACTCAAGAACACTAGCAAACTCATCTTCGAAGCATCACTAAAACCTTGTATATCACGCAATCATACAACAAAACACATCACTCTATTACCACTAAATTGCCTGGCACTGCTCACGAGGCACCAGGCGTTGCCGCTTCTAGATCGCCTTGCGGGGGACGCGTACCGCCAGGTGCCAATGCTCTCCTTGTCATACCCCCTAGGTCCTATAACTTAGCTTGTTAATATCAACTATAATGTTTATCCATAAATCCCCAATTTAATAACAATGTATATCATGTTACAACCATCAAAATTTCGAAGTCAAACTTCCCCACTTCAATCCTATTGTTATTTTTAGAGTCCTTAAATTTAGGTTAATGTTACCAAACCTAAGTCTATCCAATGCACTGTTACATGCACAGGTTCTTGAGCACCTGTTACTTGTCTCACCAATCCATTACAACTCCCTTTCTATTTCTATCAACAACTACACTTCCATCAATGCCATTCTACCTACATTTAAGCCTTGATGATTCCAATGCATCACTCTAGACCATATAAGCTTTTAACACCAGTTTTCTAGTTTAGACCACTCCCAATCATACCCAACCTCACGATTATATCACACATGACCCTACATGATTTCCCCAACAACCAAAATGCACCAAAACACCTAATCGTACAATTATGGTACGGCGCCTGGCGGCAAACTGGGAGCCGCCAGGCAGTTCTTGCAGTCTCAGGCACCTAATACTTCGTCTTGCGCCTACGAACTCCACCACCCTCACTATTCTGGTTTTGTTATTGCAACTACAACCCATTGGCTGCGCTTCTGTGCTTAATTCACGGTCCATTCCCAGAAACCCCTCCCCCCGCAACTTATATATTTTCATTAGCATTTGCCACTTACCGTGTGCTAATTAGATCTCCCCCAAAAATCAACCCTAAAATCAAGTTTTGCACTGTTCCATTACATTTAATTATCAATGTTATGTATTTCGACAAAATTTGACATCCAATAATCCTTAAGCAATTAAAAGTAACTTTCCCTTCGATCAAAATCATCCTAGAACTCAGAAAAAAATTATTAAAATCGAACCAACATGGTTCGCGTCGCCTAGCGGGTCAATCACTACAGCCAGGCCCTTCATACAAACCCAGAAAACTAGGTGAAACCATATGTGTCGCCTGGCGGCTGGAAATGTGCTGCCAGGCAGTTCCTTCCCTAGGAACCCAGAAGCACCAAAACATGATGAGCCGCCTGACGGCTATGCATAGCCCGCCAAGCGGTTTCTGGAAATTTTCCAAAAACACAACAGTTCAAGCAGAAACAGAGGACATTCATATATTTAACAATATATAGCATGCGATTCAAACTTAACATATATTAGAACATGTAAAACTCCCCTAACCTAGAATTCCTTTGCTTAACTATTGAAAATATGATTTTCCCTTGATCACCAATGTCCTCCCTTTGGTTTTCTCTACCAACTCAGCTCCTATGCGTTAGTCCACCACACAATTACACTCTAAATTCTCTCCCCCCCAACGTGCAGTACAGTGGTATCCTTCACCCCTCTCTTTTCCCTCTTAATTGACTAATTAACAAGCCTTAATTTTGCTTAATGACTCAAAAACGAAAATGATCATTAACGAGGCTTAATTGTCATTCATTAGTTGTCTTATGATGGTTTTCTAACCCTCATTGGCTGCCCACACAGCTAGGGTTTTCTCTACCCTTTCATATCCAAGCCAAAACGAAATTTAGCAAAAATAAAGTTTAATTTAGGTTCTCCAAGGTTTGAACCCACAAGCATTTCAATGCCAAATCAATGCACAACCATCCAACCAATTCATGTTTAATGATGACTAATATAATTCAATGATTATATTATCCCACCACATAAAAATAATAACAAATAAATAACACACAATTGGCATACATAGAACTTGAACCCAAGTCCTCTCACACAAAAAAGTACTCTCAACCACTTGAGCTAGTACTTTTCCACGTCATACAAGTTAGAATTTAATGCCATAAAGGCTCCCACTACCCGCATTTATTAATTACTTAATTAAATTCCACGGGTCTTACATTCTCCCCACCTTGAAAGTTTTTGTCCTCAAAAAAGAGAACTCACCAGGGAATAAGTGAGGACAAGATTTCCTCATGAGATCCTCTATCTCCCATGTCATCTCTTGGGTTGCCTCGTCCTAGAGATCCTTCACAGTTTGGATCTTCTTCCTTCTGAGTTGTTTGACTTGAGAATCCAAGATTATCACTGGTCCAACTCCGACCGTCAGGTCCTCGCGCACTTGGACATCATCTTGCTCTAGTACATGTGTAGGATCTGCAATGTACTTCCTTAGCTGTGGATAATGGAAGACATTGTGTAGATTCGCGAAGTGAGGTGGCAAGGCAATCTCGTATACGGCAGGTCCAATTCTATGCGTGATCTGGTACAAAACAATGAATCGAGGAGTCAACTTCCTCAATTTGGGTGCTCTCCTAATACCTGTTGTAGGCGTAACTTGAGAAACACGTGGTCACCTACCTCAAACTCAAGCAGCCATCTTCTTTTATCTGCATAGGACTTTTGCCGACTCTGAGTTGCACGCATTCTATCCTGATTATCTTAACCTTTTCAATCGTCAACTATAAAAATTTTGGCCCAAGAATCACAAACTCTCCATCCTGCTGCCAACACAATGGTGTCCGACATCTCTTGCCATATGCCTCGTATGATGCCATCCTGATGCTGGAATTGTAACTATTATTATACGTTAACTCAACCAATGGCAACATATCACTCCACATCCCCAGGTGATCTAGTACACAAGTTCTTAGTAGATCTTCCAGTGACTGAATACTCCTCTCAGACTGACCATCTGTCTAAGGGTGATAAGTTGAGCTCATACTCATTTGAGTGCCCAAAGCTTTCTGCAATGACTGCCAAAACCTCGATGTGAACCTCAGGTCTTTGTCTGATACAATACTCGCAGGCACCCCATACAGTTTTGCCAGTTTGTCCAAAGACATCTTCTAATTAATTGTAGAAAGTGCGCACACTTCGTCAGCCTGTCTACAATAACCCAGATCGAGTCGTGCCCCCTCACAGACCGAGGTAAGTGCGTGACAAAGTCCATGGAAATGCTGTCCCATTTCCATTGAGGAATGTCAATAGGATCCAACGTGCCACCCGGCCTCTGGTGTTCAATCTTCACCTTCTGACAAACTAGGCATGATGCCACATAATCTGCTACATCAGTCTTCATGCCCGTCCACCAGAAGGTTGCTTTCAGATCCTTATACATCTTAGTCATACCTGGTTGTATCTAAGACGACTCTTATGCCCTTCCTCCAAGAGCATCTTCCTCAATACCAGACTCTTGGGTACACAGACCCTCTCTCTGAAACACAGGATATCGTCTTTCCCCATCTTGAAATCTTTTCTCTTCTTTGTGCCTAACTCATCAATGATCTACTACAGTTCCTGATCATTACCTTGTTCTACCCGAACCTCGTCTAGGAACTCATTGGTGATTTGTAGAATGTTACACCGTATATAATCATCTCTCGTAGTTTCTCAGTAAGCTCTAGCTCTTTTATCATCATGGTAGACACATGCACTTTTTTTCTGCTCAAAGCGTCTGCAACGAAATTGGTTTACCAGGATGGTACAAAAGCTCAAAGTCGTAGTCCTTCAAATACTCCATCCACCTGCGCTGCCGCATGTTCTGTTGATGAAGGATTGACTCCAACCAAGGATGGAGGCACATGCTTAAGAAGACTAAGCATGTTTAGAAAGGAAGTTCACTAATCCTTCATCCCTTTCCTTTGTGTTTGTTATTTTTGATTCACTAAGTTGACTTAGTTGAATCAACTTTAGTTGACTTGTTGACCTTTGACTAGGTTTGACTTGTTGACTATAGTTGACTTGACTTAAGCCAACATGCTAATCTATGTTTATTTGCTTTGTAGGTTAATTAGGAGTAAGAAAGCAATGCTAGGTGGCACATGGTGATTGGAGAGCATAAATGATGTGGAGGAGAGAGTAAAGCAAAGGCATAAAGCATAAAGAAAAAGGTATAAAGAGAGTGCACCTATGTACCTTTGGTCTCCTTTGAATTTAGCACACTTTAGCCACTTTTTGGAGACATATGAGACACATTCTTTGTCTCCTTTTGTGCTAGAACGAAATTAGCCTTGCACACACTATAGTTGGCTCTTTTGTCTCTAATTTTTGAAACCTTATTTGACCTAGTTTCTAGAAGCTAGGGTTAGGTTTTTGTAGAGACATCCTTAGGTATCTTTTATTTGCTTAGAGGCCCCTAAACTCTTCTATATAAGGGGTGCTCCTAAACATGTAAAAGGGTTGAACATTTTGAAGTAAAAACACTCTTGTGTCTCAACCATTTGTGAGAGTTTCCTCCCTTGGGAGTGAATACTTTTAAGCCTTATCTTGCATAGCAAGTGGCGGCACACATCCACTCATCTTCAAGGTTGCCATGGCTTCTAGCCTAGCCTTGTAGTGGCATGCTTCTCACATTTTTACCATTTCTTTCCTTTCCATTTTATGTTTTCTTCTTCCTTTAATTGTTCTTGGTTTTCTATGGTTTATGTGCTTTCCATTTCCTTTTTGTTTGAATCAATCCATCATCTTCTTCTCTTGAGCTTTGTGAAAGGAACCTTCACATCTAGATAGCTTGCTATCTTAATGTCCAGTGGGGATTTCACTTAGCTTTCTTAATCAACTCACACCATATTCAACAATCTTAAAAAGAAACAAGATAATCATTCATCATCTGTTCCCTCCGATCAAACAAGTATTTCAAGCTCTTGTGATCACTGAACATTTGAAACTGCGAACCATACAAGTAATGCCTCTAAGTCTTGAGGGAAAATACTACTACAGCTAGCTCCAAATCATGCGTAGGGTAGTTCTTCTCATGAACTTTTAACTGCTTAGATGCATAGGCTACTAGTCTTTTGTCCTGCATCAAAACACAACCCAGCCCTTGATATGATGCATCACAGTATACCTCAAATGTCTTAGTCGTGTTTGGAATACCCAACATCGGTGTCATCGTCAACCTCTCCTTCATATCCTCGAAGCAAGCTTCACATTCTTCAGTCCAAGAGAAAGGTTGATCCTTTCTAGTGAGTTGTGTTAGTGGACTCACCATCTTGGAGAACCCCTCGATCAAACGCCTGTAGTATCCTGCTAAACCCAGGAAACTCCACACCTCGGTAACCGTTTGTGGCCTCTCCCACCTCACCATTGTCTCAATCGTAGTCGGGTCCACTACTATCCCTTGGGCTGAAATTACATGGTCCAAGAACTGTACCTCATCCAGCCAAAACTCACACTTTGACAGTTTCCCGTACAACTGATGTTCTTTGAGAATTCCCAACACCACTTTTAGATGCTCTGCGTGTTCCTCCCGACTCTCATAATATATCAGTATGTCGTTAATAAATACAACGACAAACTAGTCCAAATACGACTAGAAAATCTTGTTCATATAGTCCATGAATATGGCAGGAGCATTTGTCACCGCAAACAGCATCACCACATACTCATAATGCCCGTAGCGACACTTGAAAGTTGTCTTCTGCACATCCTCTGGTTTGACTAAAATTTGGTGATATCTAGACCTCAAGTCGATTTTTGAGAACATTGCGGCTCCCCTCAACTAATCCAACAAGTCATCAATCCTCGACATTGGGTACTTATTCTTTATGGTCAGCTTATTCAACTGACGGTAGTCAACACACAACCTTGAACTGTTGTCCTTCTTCTTTACCAAGAGTACCGGTTCTGCCCAAGGTGATGCACTAGGTCGGATAAACTTCTTCTCAAGCAGGTCTTCTATCTGTTTCTTCAACTCAGTCAACTTTGTTGGCGCCATCCGATACGGTGCCATGTGTTGCAACCAAAATCGTGATGGGACGACGAACCAAAAATAAAATTTGTAAAATACAGAGTTTGGAGTCACCACCATAATTATTATAGGAAACTATGGAAAACCATAAAATATAAGACAAGGTTTGCAAAAAACAAGATTTGGGGTCTAGAAGCCGGTTACGCGTGGGGAAGGTATTAGCACCCTACAGCGTCCATCCTAAGACGGTACCTTTAATTAAACGTGCAAAAAGAATGTGGTTTTTAAAATATTTAATTTTCCCCAAAAGTAACAACAAAAGGATGTACACAATAAAAGTGGATGTGGATGTCACTGTGACGTGAGCAACCAGATAGATATTAAAAAGTAAACAGAGAAAGCTATTTTTTATTCTTAGATTGATATATATTTTTTAGAAAAAAAAATAACGAAAGTCTAAAATGGGTGTCATGCAACGCGAGCGTTCGAGCAGACACTAAATGAATAGGAATTTTTTCTTATGATTTAAACAAAATAATGAAAATTAAAAAAAATCAAAAGAAAAAGAAACTAATAATGACGTACCTTCTGCCTTTTTTTTCTTTCCTCCTTTTATAATTTTTTGTGTTTTTCTTCAAGAGAGATAAAAATGAGACGCGTTTGTGTGGGTGGTAATGAGGGAGAAAGAGAGAGTATAGAGAATCTTCTTCTCTTCTTTTTTTTTTACCTCCTTCAATATGTTTTTTCTTTTGAAAGAGAGATGAAAGAGGAGGTTTGTATGTGGGAGTGGTGATGGGAAAGAATTAGAAAAGTGTAGAGAATATCTTTTTTCAGTCCTTTTTCATATGACAGACTACGTATTTACATTAACATATTGCAATCTCAATGTAATCCTAGCCTTAATCGTAATGAACAATATAAGGAAAGAATTAGTCATGATAGCAGCACATTATAGGGATCAAATCATAGCAAATCAGAGCACAAAATCAATCAAGATTATTAATATTGATTCTAATTATATGAAGAGATATTGTTTTTAATTATTAGAATCATATTTATAATTTCTCTATCAGAACAAAGGTGGTAGAAGATATGTTGAGTTGTTGGGCTCATGAAGAGAAGTGTGATAACAAAATAGGCTCTTCCTTTTTTTTTCTTTTTTCATCTCTCTTTTCTTCTTTTTTTTTTCCCTAAAATTAAAGTTTCAAAAATCTTTGAAGAAAATTTTGTTTCACATTTTATTATTTTTATTTTGTTTTATTTTTTTTTAAATAAATTTATTTACCTAGACGAAATTAGGTGTTGACAGCTGCCCCTCTTTACTTAGATTTTAATAGATAGCAGTGGCGGACCTTTATTGGAGCAGGGGTGGGCCATGGCCCCCCCTTAATTTTTTAATTTTGTTTATATTATACATATATATATATATATATATATATAAATTATTTTTAAATTTTCAAATTATATGTAATATATAGTGAAATAAAAGTTTAATTTAGTATTTTTTATTTATTTTAATATAACATTTAATATTAATAAATAATAAAATATAAAATCAAATATAATAAAAAATAAAAATATTTATTAACATATTTTTTATTTTTTCATTGTATTTTTAAGTTTTTCACAACTTATTATGATCTCACACTCTCACATCTTTTCTTTTTATTTTGAAAAAAAAAACAGTTAAATACAAATTTGTTATTTTTACTCTCATTTCTCATTTATTTATTTTTTTCATTTATGAAAAAAAAAAGTAATTTTTTGATATCATCACTTGATAATGAAATATTTGTTTAATAGTTAACATTATTTTTTACCATATGAGTCTTATATTTTTTTTTTTATGATTATGAGACAAAAAAATGATTGTTCTATGTGTTTTTTTATAACTATCTTTTATTTGAAACTTGTTTGTCATTGATTTTTTCATTTAGTGACTCTTAATTTTTCATTTTTTAATTAAATTATGATAAATTATTTTTTAATCTTAAACTTAAAAAAGAAATAGATATATTGATGAAGAATAAAAGAATGAATTTATTTGTTAAAAGTGGTAAAAAGAAAGTTATCCGTGACGATGAAAATAATTCAAATTCAATATTTTATCTTAACGTATCTTGAATCATGATACAAATGATTATATTGTTCAATTAGAGGAACATGTTTTATATTAATTATTTGGAAGGTGTTTATATTTACATTGAAAAATAAATAGTTGACAATTTTAGTTTTAATTCAATTATTGATGAGTTCAAAACTCTGAAAGAACAAGGACAATCCTTTACATATGTGTGATTTCTTTTGTATGTACAATTATAGTAAATTATATATTCATTTTTATTTTTATTGTATTAGTTACACTAATTAAATATATAAATTTTGAATTTTGAATATATTATTTTGGCTCCCCCAAAATTATTGGTCAAGATCCGCCACTACTAGATAATATGGAAATTTGACTATTTCATATTATCGTAATAAAAGATAAGTAAAGATAAAAACACTAATTTTGTTTGGGTTATAAAAGAAGACAAATTTAAAGACAAACTTGACCATACCAAGTAGAGGGTCTCGATTTGACACACTAATTCGTTTAGTTTTTTTATTTTATTTTTTGAAAAAACAAAATTAGACCAATCTCGAGGAGAGGGTCTAGATCTAAAGGATTCGACGACCATTACCATGTAAAGGGCCCCCATCCTAAAAACATATTCTTGTTGTACTTTGACGTTTTGAAAAAGAGATTAGACCAATCCAGAGGAGATGGTTTATATCCAAAGGATTCGACGACCATTACCATGTAGAGGGTCTCGATTCGAAAAAAAATCTTTTTTTAACTTTGACTTTTTGAAAAAGAGATTAGAGCAATCCCGATGAGAGAGTCTATATCTAAAGATTCTGTGACCATTACCACGTAGAGGGTCCCAATCTGACAAAGAAATCAATGACCATTGTCGTGCAGAGGGTCTAGATTTAAAGAGATCGATGACCATTGCCTCGAAGATGGCCTCGATGTGACATAAGAAATCAATGACCATTGCCTTGCGGAGGGTCTTGATGTAAAGAGATCGATGACCATTGCCTCGCGGAGGGCCTCGATGTGACATAAGAAATCAATGAGCATTGCCTCGCAGAGGGTCTTGATGTAAACATAAGAAAATCAATTACCATGGCTTCATAAAGGGTCTTGATGTAAACATAAGAAAATCAATGACCATTGTCTTACAAAGGGTCATGATGTAAACATAAGGGAATCAATGACCTTTGTCTCGCAGAGGGTCCTGATGTATAAAAGGAGAACCTGAATTTTTTCTTGAAGTATGGACAAACACCGCATGAATGCTTAACATTTGTGCGACCTACAAAAAAAATGTCATTGCTGACTTTTTTTCAAATTTCTTTATTTTTTTAGGAAATGATTTTCAATGATTTTGTGGAGTATGATGGATGATTTGATGATGCATGTGTGTACATTGTATGGTATGATGAAACAGATTAAGAAGACTCTTTTTGTATCTTTCATTTTTCCTTTTTTCATAAATCTAAGAAATGTTGGAGGAGTTATGCATATGCACACATTATGAATCATTGATGATGTATGACATGCTATGATTTTCTTTTTAAACGTAGATGATGATGCATGCATGAATGCGTGGATGCTTGGGTGGGACTCATGAGACTCTTATTTACTTTTTTTTCATTTTTCCTTTTTTCATAAATCTAAGAAATGTTGGAGGAGTTATGCATATGCACACGTTATAAATCATTGATGATATATGACGTGCTATGATTTTCTTTTTAAACCTAGACGATGATGCATGCATGGATGCGTGGATGCATGGGTGAAATTTGCTTTATTCAAAAAGATGAATTACTCATGTATGCATGACTTAGTATGATGTACGAATTTTTCTTTTGCATTTTTTTTGAAAACAAATTCGAATTGATTCTCATTTCATTGTTATTTCTAATTCATGGAATCATTCTACTTTGATTTTTTTTACTTTTCCAACTCATTTCTTTGATCTAATCAGCTACTAACAAATCATTTTTTTAATCATTTCTTTTGAAACAGTATTTGAATGACATGCATGAAATTGCCAAGGGCTTGAAAAGGTTTGGATGAGGTGATGAAGATTAACTAGGGAGTTGCCCCAATTTGAATTGGTCTCGGGGCACAAAATGTGTTTGGGCTTTCCCCAGTTATTGATGGTATGAAGAGAATGATGGGGACTTCAAAAATTTGCCCCTAGTATGAGAGCCTAGGATGGTCTTATGGTGAAAAAACGTGTTTGACTTTTCCCAATTGAGGAGATTAAAAAAATGGGGTCTTCACAAATTGCTCCTAATGTGAATAGAGTCTTCGATATAAATAAATGCCCAATTCAGAATGAATGATGGGAATATATGAATTACAAACAAAGTGATTGTCTCAATTTGGGTTTGGGATTGGTAAAGATGGACTATTTTAAGGTTGGTCAAGGTTTAGGCTTAGAGCGGAGGATGTTTTATGAGCAAAAATGGAATTTCATGAAGAAGAAATTGAAAAGGGACAACCCAAATTTAACCAAATTATTTGATTGCCCGTGCTGATTTTGGAGCTTTGAAAACATGTAAACCAAACATAAATTGCCCTAGTGTTTAAAGGAAAATCTTTGAACACACTTTTTCAATCCTTTTTTTTATAATTTCTTTAGAACAAACCTGTTAGCAAATAAAAATTTTCCTCTAAATTAAAACCATTGAAAGATCACAACTAATCTTTGATTTGTGTGAACTTTATTAGGCTTGTATCGTAGCCAAGGCTAGGGGTATGGATGTAAATGATAATAAAGGCCCAAAAAGTGATGTGAGGGTTGTTTTAAACAAGGATCTTTGAATAATGTTTTATTCAGAATTGGTTTGACTTCTTTCTGTTCACCTTTTACTTGCCTTTTTCTTCTATTTTCTTGATATAACCATATCTTTTCTTCTTCTTTTTTTATTTTCATATTGGTGAACTACCATTCGGATGAAACAAATATTATGTCAACCTTTAGTGTGAGGGTGACCCTTGTTTAAGGTAATTTAAAAGAAATTTTTTTTTGGAAGGCTCAAAATGGGTAGCAAAGGGTAATTACTTTTGTTTTTTTTTTGGATAAAGAAACATGGCCACATATCATTTCAAATCAGGGTTATTTTCCTCAACAAAAACTTTAATTTAGAGGAAAATAATTTAGTTCATATGACAGGATATCCCTTGTTTTGTTCTCCTTTTTTTCATTTTTCTTTCTTATTTTTGCCTAGATTGTCCTTCAAAATTTTCAGTCTAACTGATTTTTCTTCATTTTTTATTTTGTGTTCAGAGAATTTGTGGTAATCTTTTTTTACTGTGTGTGTCCCCGTTATGATAATCCTCCATGGAAATGAAAACAAGGTTTATGGTGGAAGAGAGATGGAAAGGAAGATGAATTTGAGCAATTTCATGTATGCAAGACTATATGATGCTTCAAAAGACATGATAACAAACAAATTTTATTTCTTTATTCAATCCACTTATTTGACCAAAGAATGTTTTATTATTTAGAAATATTCTAAGAAATTGGTGACAAGCAAAATGGGAAACAATTTGAATCTATTTTAGTGCATTTTTTTTGTTTTGTTTAAATTATGCATATGCATGTTATGCGTTGAAACTATGAACATGGTACCATGGATGACCACAAAATGGAATGCAATGCATGTTTCTGCCTCGTAGGGCACTTATTCACATGATATGCTAACGAAATGTATGTTCATGGCTAATAATTGTGATTGTTATGAATTTATCATTATATACAAGGAAAGGTGGGGGTAAAGGATGCAAACAGTCTGCCTTTAGTGCCTTAATTTAACATAGGTTTGCCGCTTAAAGTTCTGAGGGAAAGTATATATGCTCACAAGGATAGTTCCTTAATACCTAAATATCAAGGTCACTAGAGCTATGACCCACTTCATGGCATTTCCCACGATAGTTGGTAAAGAACAAGAAGTGAGAGTACCAATGAAGCAAACAAACTCTAGTTGAGGTTCTCACAATGACCACTTGGAAAGTACATCCACAATGGCACTGCTACACAATCCCCTCTAATTCTAAGCAACTCAGACTCGGGTATAGGGCCTCACTCATGTAATGAACAAAATGTGTGTGTGTGAAGGGAGAATACAATGTATACCCAAACTCACACCTGAAAATTATTCCAAATACCAAAATAAAGAAGAATATACACATATAATTATTCTAAATATAAAGAAAGATAAAAACACATACCCAAACAGAAAAAAAATGAGAAAGAAAAAAATGAAGAAAAACCACATCAATTTTGCACATCCAAATAAATGGTCTGACTCTCTAGGGTCCCTAGTGGAGTCACCATCTGTAAAATTTGTAAAATACATAGTTTAGAGTCACCACCATAGTTATTATAGGAAACTATGGAAAACCATAAAGTATAAGACAAGGTCTGCAAAAAACTAGATTTTGGGTCCGGAAGCCGGTTACGCGTGGGGAAGGTATTAGCACCCTACAGTGCCCATCCTAAAACATGCAAAAAGGATGTGGTTTTCAAAATATTTAATTTTCCCCAAAAGTAACAACAAAAGGATGTACAAAATAAACTGATGAGTGCGTATTTTTACCCTCATTTAATGTTTAATTCTGGATATTTAATTGAATTTGTGTGCTTAAAGATTGATTTAATTGGGATTTTTCTATAATTGGGTTTATTGAGCATGAGATACAAAAACATGTTCTTCTTAGTTGCATAAATGTTCTTTGGATATTTTGAGGTGTGTTAGTGCAGTTGCAGCTAAGTTGAGCTCATGGAGGTGTGGAAATAAATTTCTTAAAGCTTCATGACACCTTAAAGATAAATCCGAGAATAAGAAATTATCAAAACACAAAAATCCAAGCCAAGCATTGTATGAAGACGGCAAGAAAAGCTTGAAAAAGTGAAGAAGTTTGGCTAAACCAAGAAGATAGCAACAAAAAAATTGGACCTTGCGGTTTTCTTTATCTTTATGATAGAAGATAATTTGGGAAAAATATATCTTTAGATATTTTATTTGATATTTTTAAATAATTATCTTATTTAATTATATCATAAAATATTAAAAGATAATAACTACCAAATCTTTTTAAATATGACAAGATCTTCTTGAATCTTTTTAGATCCACAACAAACAAATATATCTTGAAGATATTTGATTATTTAGAAGATAATTTAAGGAGATTGCAAAGGGTTGATTTGGAAAATTAATACAAATATTAATTGGTGATAATTTATCATATATCTTTAAGTAATTAATTAATTTAATTATATTAGATATTGATATTATCAACCAATTATATTTGTCAAATAGTCTATATCTCTCCAAGTATTTTTAAATATTTATATTTATCTTTATTTCAAAAGATATTTGAGAGATTTTAGCAACAGAAAAGCCCAGTCCAATTCCTATATAAAGAGACCAAGGGAGAAGTAGAAAACAAGCTCGGGACTTCGGAGTTTTGGAACCCTTAGGGGTGCCTAATTTC
>Ga0214545_1008083_pt1 | contig 17089 bp, 7 predicted proteins | sample CNSS4metaG_FD_160064 | JGI IMG/M metagenome (GOLD analysis project Ga0214545, IMG submission 160064) | Root nodule microbial communities from cowpea collected in UCLA plant growth center, Los Angeles, California, USA - CNSS4 | ecosystem: Host-associated > Plants > Roots > Nodule | place: USA... | reverse complement strand
ATAAAATTCGCATACTAACTTGTTGAAATTTGAAGTAAAAAAAAAGATAAAAAATATATGTTACATAAAAACATTGATCATCTTATTTTATTTATGTAATACATATAAATGTAACAAAATATTAAATATTAATAATATTTTTATCTTAATTTTATAAATCTAAATAATAAATAACTATACTTTTATTTTTATACAAATGATATTTTTAAAATTGAAAATTTTGCTGAAAAAATAATTCAAATAAAGAAAATATTAGGTAAATATTTTCTCTTCGGTTAATATATATGTTTAAATTTCAAATTAAATTTGACTGTTTTTTTATACTTGATTTTTTGTTCTTGCAATTATTGCTTTCTTTTTTCACATTTTTATCCAATTTGACAATTTTTATTGTATTTCTTCTTTTATTAGCATCATCTTTTTTGTTGATTGATTTTATGTAGTAACATTAGACCTTTGATGAATGTTAGAATTCATCTTGTACTCGTTTTGACCTTTCTTTTATATCTTTTTCATTTGTATGTAACTCCTCTTTCATGAAATCTAAAATAAATATTTTGTCTTTCATACAAACTTTGAATATTTCTAGGGTTTTTGTGTTGTAAAAGCTGATAACAACACGAACAAAACTTGATTCTTGAAGCTTGTAAATTCACCACCCTTAAGGACTTATTCGCGATGTGTTGTAGAAGTCTCCAAGGATATAACAAGAACTTCCCATATTTTTCGAAGATCCTAAAACTAGCAAGGAAATCTTTAAGAGTGAACAACTAAACCCAGGATAATAAAAGAAAGAGATAAGAGTAAGAAAAAGAGTAAAATCGAGAGAGATTGAAAGGCCAAGTTGTGTTGTGTTTTGTAGGAAGAAAAATGGTCAATTTATAGAAAAATGGAGTGGCTTGTTCTGCATGCTAACAAGCTAACCAATCACAATGGATTCAAGATGTCCACCCTGGTTTACAGATGAATCTTATGGCTTGTGGACCAAAAAACACAAAGGTCAACATATGAAGTTTTTGCCGAATATGAAGCAAAGTATCTCACACTACACTTTCTCTAAGATTTTAGATGCTTTTGCAACACTTAGATTTCTAGGAATCCCCCACGTATTGCAAAAAGGTAAAAGATAGAAAAAAGGAAAAAAGAAAATCATGGGTCTTATATAAGGTGTAATGCATCAGAGCTGGTATAACAAGTTGTATGAACCAGTAATATATATCTTGAGAAACTTAACACTTTGTGTAGTTGGTAAAGCAAGTTATATGAACCAAAGACACTTAATGTGTGTTAGATGTTTATCAATCACAATATACCCCACAATTATTGTTGTTATTGCTTTGTTGCATTTACTAGGCCATATGTGTGTCCGATATTTATGAGGGTTTTAGAAATCATGTCAAGATCTCATACAAGTGACCCCACTCGACACTTATATAGGTGATTTCATCAAGTGTATGATGCAAATCATACACCACCCCCTTAAGGGATATGAAAATCATTAAAAACTTTGTTTAAATTAAAATTCTTACTCCTCAGAATTTAAATTACAAAGTTTAACCTCCCAATAATGCAATCTTTAGCACTTTCACTCACATCATAGGAATAATCATAATTAATTTAAAATCAATTTAGTGCTATCATAACTAACAAATGGCTTGTTTTTATCCATTACCTTATTAATGAGATCTCCAATCACAAAGGTTGGGTTATTGTGACTTGTTTGTTTGCAAGTGGCTTAAGTCTCATTCTCCCTCGATGTTTCTAAAATCATATTTCTTCACAGGGGTTTTGCGAGAGGATTTGCTAGATTCCATTATGAATTCACATAATCAATGGAAGTAGTTTCACTCTTTAATTGTTGTTTCACCAAATTATATCTCAATTGTATATGTCTATTCTTTCCATTGTAGTTTTTGTTTTAACTATAGCTAATTCCAATTGGAAATCACAATGTATTGACACTGATGGAGTTGATTTCATTCACAGTAGAATGTTTGCTAATAAGTTTTCAACCACTCAGCCTCACTACCAACCATTTTGAGAGCAACAAACTCATATTCTTTTGTTGATCTTACAATAATTGCTTGCCTGACTGATCTTAATGTAATCGCACCACCTCCAAGTGTGAATACATAATCACTAGTGGATTTTGTCTCATCTAAATCATATATTCAGTTAGCATCATTGTACCCTTCTAGTACAGTAGGAAATCTACTATGTTCAATCGCATAATCCATTGAATCTCCTTTGTATCTCATAAGTCTTGCAAGTGCATCCCAATGTTCCTAATTAAGACATTGAGTGTACCTACTCAATCTACCTACTGCATAAGCAATATCAAGTCTAAAAAAGGTCATCAAATGCAGTAAGCTCCCGATTATCTAGGCTTACTAAGGTTGGGTTTGGAATATGAAAACTCTTTATCCAATAATTTTATCTTGTTAGCAATACACAATGATTTGCTTAAATATTCCTTAAATGTCTGAGACTTTTTCATTCATTACAACTCAAACTCCCATATCAAATTTAAATTTAGCACTTCTCATTCCTTTCGTATTCTCTTTTTAAACAATTTTAAGTTTCTTTATGTGACTTTAGGATCATGATCCTAATAAGGATCACCTGTGAAACATCAGTAAATAAACGTAATTTCACCTTTGCTTTCTTCATTTTTTTTTCTTTTTGTATTTTGATTTGGGTCATGGAATTTTCAAACAATGAATCAACTATGTCATCCTCCTCCACAACTTTCCATAAATCTAGTCCTTTTAAATAAGTTTGTGTTTTTAAAAATCATAACTTTTCTCATTAAATATAGAATAATGACTTCTGAAAAATTTTCCTTTATATTAGAACAGTCTCATAAGAACTTGACTCTACTGTTGATATTTTAGAATTTTAAAAAATATGAGAAATATAAAAAATATTTTATACTAAAGATCTTCTTATTTTATTTTATATATAATATGTAATAGAATATCAAATGTTAATAATATCTTAATCTTAATTTTCTATATCAAATTAATAAATAAATATATTTTTATATCTATATAAAAAATATTTTTAAAATTAAAAGATTTCTTGAAAAACAGATTTAAATAAAAAAACATCAAATAGATATTCTCCATAATTCTTTCCGGCAACACATATTAAGAATTTAAATTAGTAATTTAAAGAGCTTGAATACTTGTATTATATAACATTTTGGATTAAAAAGTGATAAGTAAGTGATTGTATACGCTACTTATATCAATAAATTAATTAGTGTTTTAGGCATGGCAAATAGAGCTTGGGGTTAGACAAGGAGATATAAGTTGAGACTTTTATTTGACACTTGTTGTGCATATAATATAACAACATATATACATTCTTTTGCTAAGTGAGTTATTGCAGGAATCTTTTTATTTTCAAGAAAAATAATGGACACAAATTATGATTACGCTTCTTTCAATATCATGGAATAATCTTATTTGTTCTTAATAGCGACATCTTATTGGCTTAGCAACAACATCAAATAGCCAACTCTATTAATTTATTTCACTTTTTCATTGGTTTTAACACTTTTTTGGGGTTTTGGATTCCCTCCTAACTGCCAACCCTATTAATTTAACTGCTGCTATAGAATCAGCATATACAATACCATAATATGCCACTATTTTTTTTTTCTCTCTTGTTGGGTTTAATTAAATATTATGAAACAAGCTAAAAAGTCTCAAAAGAGATTATTAGAATTAAAAAAGAGATAGAATGTAATCACTTTTTTTTTCTTTCTTTTAACCTTTTTAAATTTGCATCTGTATTGTATTTTTCATGAATAAAATTTAACTACAGTGTTACGACTTTTTTAGTATCATTTTTTAAGTAAAAGCAATTCTTTTCATCTCAACAGTTTCGGTAAAAACATATATCAAAGGTTAACATGCATTATTGAGATAAATAATTTACTTTTTACATACTAACACCGTCAATATAAAATTTTATCATTATCAATCAATTGAAAAACATTTGAAATATATTGTATTAATTATCATTAGCAATTTATACGGAAAAGATAAAAAGCCTTTACAACAACTTCCTACTATGGATAAAGTCAAACTAATTAGCATGAAGTTTTAGATTTTAGCTCCAACGCTGCCAATGTTGAACAAAAAAAATACTAAATTCTAAATAAACCTTATTTTAATACATTCTAAAGTAAAAATTCAATTTTTTTATTAAAACTGATAGTATATATTCTTTTACTATTCTAAAACATTTAAATTTTGATTTAATCGTCTTTTTTTTATTTAATTTTAAAGTGTGTAGTTTTTGTTCTCCAAATGTTAACTAAAACCATTTTTGGCTTCTCTACACAAAGTATTATCCAAATTCTTTTTCTGAAGGAAAGATGTATTTCAAAATTAAAAAGGTTAAAAGTAAAAGAATAAAATAGGAGTGAAATAATAATTTATTAAAAGTAATAATACCATTTGTTTAATTTCTTTATTAAATTTTTTATAGAAGAAGTCGAAGAAGTCCATGTAGCGTAATTTGGTTGGACAATATTATCAACAAAGCAACCAATAAAAGTGTTCCACGAAGGCTAAAATTGCGGTACCCTCGATGAAGACGCTGACGTGGCGGCGAGTGGGGTGCACAGAAAGAGTGTGCAACTCAGAGAATCAAACACTTGAAAAGAAAATCTATTCCAAGCCACAAAAACTTGTGGCCATGAATCCAAACCCCTCTGTGACGTGGCACCCTGCACTCGTTTAAACGGATCAAAATCCACCTCGTCCTGCTTCCATCGCCAACTTTCACCAAAACCCAAACCTCAAAAAAACCGAACACACTATAACAGACACAACACCTGCAGTAGTAGTAGTAACCAACTACCCTGCTTCGATCATAAAACACGTAACCCTAACATAGACCACCTCGCGTGTTTTTCCTTCGTGTCGTTGCCGTTTCCATTCCCAGAAAATGCTCGAAAATAAGGACCCTGAAATTAGGCTCTTCGGTCAGAAGATTGCCTTTTCCGGAGAACCCGACGCTCCAACCATTGCCGCCGCTGACACCGCCTCGCCGCCGTCGCCGGTGGATGTTGTCAGAGATGCAGAAGGGGAAGGAGAAGAAGAAGTAGATGACGACGTTGCTGACTCAGAGGCTGAAGATGATGAGAACAAAGACAAGGTAACGTGATTAACAGCACTTAGGTTCCAACAATTCATGGGTCGGTTGCTTTTTCCGTTCCGGTGCCAAAACTTACCTCTTTTCAAATTCTTCCCCAGTAATTCTTTTCTGCATCAAGTTTTTCTGTATTGGTTTTCGAATGTAAAACGGTTTTGTGTGCGTTTTTTTTCTTTTTTTTTTAGTTTTGAAAATCATTAGTCCATAATTTCTTTTTTTTTTTTGGATTTTGAAATTTAGGATTATTATATTTTGTCGGGCGTTGCTTACTTTTCGGGTTTTGTGTATGGGATCTGGAACTTCAGAAACAGAGTGCTCGAAGAAGAGTCGATTATAAAATACATAAAGTTTTTGTATTTAGTTGCAAAAACGAGCTAATTTCAGGTTTTGTACATCCTTCCCTTGTTTAGAAGGGAAGTGAAGTTTTTTTTACCTGTAATTTCTGAGTTTTTTTTTTTTTTTTTTTTTTTTTCATTTTAGTACTGATTCAATATGCCTGAGGAACCTGGGTATTTAATTTTAGGTCAAATTGTTTTTCTTGTTGAGTAAACTGACTGGGGGAGCAGTATTTTTGTGAACACGATTCACTTTTAGTCCACTAATACTTCTAGTCAAATATTTCTGCTAATGATCTAGCATCTGAGTTCAAAGCACCAATTTTCACTTTAGACTTTTCTTAGCGATGAAATAGAACGTTTTTCGGTTGTAATAATCTACCAAGGTAGCTTCTTCAGTTCCAGAATTTAAATTTGCTTAACCCTTAGGATTGTTGCTTTCACCATCTTGGTACATCTCGTGTTCTAGAAAATATGTGTTTACATCGTGAAATAGAACAACTTTCAATGGGTAATTTCATTGGTCTTGCTCGAACTACATGTTTTTCTTCGTCAGTGAAAAAAACCTACTCTGTACACCAAACGCAGATACCTCTTTCTTTTTTAAAAAAATGGAGCAACTGAATGATTTTACTTCTCTCCAACCTTCTTGATCTTGTGGTTCGAGTTATATGATGTCTTTTGCTAGTGAGTACATATTAGTAAAACGGTATGAACATGACAAAAACAAAATCTTTCTCTCATAACTCTGTGAATCAGCTTGTGTATGCCTGTGTTATTCGTTATCCCAAAGTTTGCATTTCATTAATTAAGAAAAACACTGGCAAATTATTAGGATCCTGCAGAAGAAGTTAGTGAGAAAACGAAAGAAGCTGATCTTCCTCCAAATGCTGCAGACTCTAAGAACACCCCAGAGGGTATTCAGAATCCAAACACACCTTCCATTGACGAAGAATCTGCAAAGTCAAAATCCAACAAGTCAGAAAACGATCCAGCCACAACAGTTGCTGCTACTGCAACCAACAACTCACAAGACAACAACAATAAAACGCTGAAAAAACCAGACAAAATTCTTCCATGTCCTCGCTGCAATAGCATGGACACCAAGTTCTGTTACTACAACAACTACAATGTGAACCAGCCACGTTACTTCTGCAAAGCGTGCCAAAGGTACTGGACCGCCGGGGGCACCATGCGAAACGTGCCGGTGGGTGCAGGGAGGAGAAAGAACAAAAACTCAGCCTCTCACTATCGCCATATCACAATCTCTGAAGCACTTCAAGCTGCGAGAATCGATTCCCCAAACGGAACTCATCTTTTGAAGCCCAATGGGAAAGTCCTCAGCTTTGGTTTAGACCCTCCAATTTGCGATTCCATGGCATCAGTCCTCAACCTCGCAGAGAAGAAAACAAGAAACGCGTTTCAGTCCATGGAGGATCAAAGAAACAAAGACGATGACCGCTCAAGTGGATCATCCATCACCGTTTCCAATGAAGAAAGTGGGAAAAGCACGTCACAAGAATCACTGGTCCCTAACAACAACAACAACGGTTTCATACATCATCATCATCACCATGTTCCGTGCATCTCCACTGTTCCTTGGGCTTATCCTTGGAACTCCGGGGTTCCCTCAGCACCTGCTCTGTGCCCTCCTGGGTTTCCCATGTCATTCTACCCTCATGCATTTTGGAACATTCCATGGTTTCCCACACACCATGCTGCACCAGCTCCAAGATCTCCGGGTTCCGGTCCAAATTCTCCCACTCTTGGGAAACACTCGAGGGACGATGACTTGGCGAAGCAAGAGCACGTCCACGAAGAACCCTCGAGGCAGAGAAACGGGTCTGTTTTGGTGCCCAAAACTTTGAGAATCGATGACCCCAGTGAGGCAGCCAAGAGTTCTATATGGGCAACTTTAGGGATCAAGAACGAGTGTGTGAGTGGGGGTGGCATGTTCAAAGGGTTCCAATCAAAGAAAGATGAGAAAGAGCGTGTGGTTGAAACCTCTCCTGTGTTGAGGGCCAACCCTGCAGCCTTGTCTAGATCCCTTAACTTTCACGAGAACTCTTGATTGAGTCAGCACTTACAATAGAACAGAACAGAACAAGAACAACCTTGGTAAGAGACGGTGACCATCTTCCAGCAATGGGTGTTTGGACACGAAGTGAAGGTTGGTAGTCTCTGATTTGGTAAGCATAGGTACAGGGAACTAATCTACTAGGTTGGAACTCGCAACTAATTTCTGTCTTTCATGTCAGTAACCTTATATTTTGTTTCCTTTTTATGTACTTAGTTTGGTGAGTTTTGAGTTGATGTACATATATATATAAATATATGTGAAAATACTTGCTAGAGATGGAAAAAGGTCTTTACCATGTATAAAAATTCAGAGCTACTGTATTTTGATCTTTGATATGAAAATGGAAAATGAGACTGCCTTTGTTTTTCATGTTTGGTTGTTTGTGGAAAAATTGTGGAGGGTTTGGTATATCTGTGAGTCTGAAATAACATGAGTGTATTATTATGAGTTTCAAAAGAGGTAAAAAATAAAATGTATAGAAGAAGAATATAAATAAGGACATAAGACGGCAATATGCGAAGGTAGTGGATAGTGTTATCAGAGTCATAATGGCATGTGGGTTGTTAGAAAGCTAAAAAAAGATTAAAGTTGGGAATTTATAAGAAGTGAAGAAAAAGAAAGCATTGGTTGTTTTGTGGTGAGAGTTGCATGGTGATGAAGTGTGGGAGTATAATGGAATGAGAATGAAGATCTTTTCACTTAAACCCTCCTTTGGAGTGTTGAGGATAAACTTGCATCTAAAATATGCCAGCTAGCTGTACTTTTTCTGCACCAAGGATCTTAACAACTAGCACAAGAGATGGACCACTAGAATAGTTTTTCACAATCTTTTCAACCCCTCTCTCTCTCTCTCTCTCTCTCTCTCTATATATATATATATATATATATATATATATATATATATATATATATATATATATATATAGTTTGGATAATACAACTATGTAATAAAGATGGAAAAAAAGGTTATTTCTTTCGGTTGCTGTTACTGTGTTACATGGAAAGATTTCGGACAATAAGAAATTTTGTTTCTTTATAAAATTAGCTTTTAAAGATGTTATATATTTTTAGAAAGTATAATGATATTTTCATTTATTTTTTTGGACTCATTTTTAATCTATCACTCTGATCATCATTAAATTATCATATCACGTTATTAAAAAAAATCAAAATAGATAATTGAAGGGTGATTGAAGTGATGAGTTAAAAATGTGTTAAAAAAGTATTGGCAGATAAAATTCATAATGGGTAGAAAATTGATATTGTAAATAGATATTTGCGGATAACCGATACAAGTACTTTTTATACCCGCATGTTAACATGGCATGTACGAGTATTATAGTATTCGTATCCGTAGATAATCATACCCATTATACTCTAATTTAAATTAAAAAGAACATGATTAAAATATTAACACATTGATTTTAAATGAGTTAATTTTTATCAATTGGTTTTAAACAATTTTCATTTTTTTAAAACTATTATTCAATATTATTTAAATGTGTTATTTAAATTTTGTTTGAAATTTATTAATGTTATATATTATATATTATTTGAATTTACAATTAAAATATGTTGTTAAATATTTTAATTTCTTTTTTATAAATATCTGTAAGTACCCGTGGATATCCGTGGATATCTGTTGATATTAAAAAATATGTGGGTATCTACATAAAGGATATGAAGACGGGTATGAGACGAATATTTATCTAACGGGTACAAAAGAGTTGTTATCCATACATTACTTACCGCATTGACATCCCTAGTTGAGTCGGATCGTTTAATTCGTAAATGTTTCATTTAAAATAAATTCAATTCTTTACATGTTTCTTTATTAGGTGGGTATTTATGGGTGAAAAAAAAATTACAATTTTTTTAATATTCACGTATATTTTTTATATGTATTTTATATTTTTTTAAATAAATTATTTAAAACAAAGTTTTTAAAATATAAACTTAGATTAAAAATTAATTTTAAGTTAAATTCAAGTAAAATTACTTAGTGAGATATTAATGTAAATAAATTTAATTTTTAAAAAATAAATTTAAATAAGTTATTCAAAATATAAATTTTAAAAAATAACTTCAAATTAATATATATATATATATATATATATATATAAATTATAAATATATATTCTATGATTACTATTTTTCATTAATAATTGTATTTTAATCATTAAATTTAAAAAAAAAAATACTCAAATAAAATTTATTGACAATAATTAAAAAATAACAAATATTCAAATATCATGATATCCTTACATATTCTATTAATAAACAAATACTAAATATACATATTTACTATCACATCAGTACATTAAAAATATTCATTTACTTTTCATCACATATTTTATCAATAAAAATAAATTTACCTTTTGGTAATGGAAGAATACATCCGATTCTCGTAACAAAGGATAAAAAATTTGGTTTAATTATTATTTTGGTATTTGCTTAAAAGTTTCAAATTAATCTTTTAGTTTTTTAAAGTATTAATTTGGTCTTTATTTTTAAAAATCGGTATAATTTAGTCCTTTTTATTAAATTTTTTGAAGTAAATTAATGATTATTTATTAAAATTGATATTATGATTATGTTGATTATATCAATAAAACAAATTATTCATATTAATAATTTTAATTTTGATGAAAAATCTTTGATCTATTTTGAAAATTTTGACATAAAGGAACAAATTACATTAATTTTTTTAAAATTTATCAAATTAAAAAAATTGAAAGACCAATTTGATATTTTAAAAAAAAACAGAGAAAAAAAATAATTAAACAAAAAAATTAATAAAACAAAAATTTTAGCACAAATTAATTAAGAAGAATAATGACAAAAGCCCAGAACATTCTCTCTCCCAATGACCCATGCGGAAATTGGGATTTACACTATTTAAAAAAAGAATATCATACAATCATCTTTTCTATCCAAAATTTTATAAACTTTGATTAGAGCATTGTGGTGGATATTATGAATGAATAAGTGTTAAGACATGAAAACTGACCCAACTTGTGCACATAAAAACAGAGAGATATTTTGTGAGGTTGAATGTAACAGAAGCCACAGTTTGCGAATAAGATGAGTTGGGATGGGACCCTTAAATGCCAAAAAATGAGACAGTGGCTATATCTTCTTCCCCTTGGCATTGCACTCTTTGTTACTTTTGGCTTTTCCTATCTTTTCCTTTTTGCCCTTTCCCTTTTCTCAAGGAAAGCAATTCTTCATTCCTTTTCCTCCATATAATCTCTGCCCAATTTTCAATTATTACATCCAAAACTACACAGACACATCATTGCAAGTAACCATCATCATTAATTTTTAGCCATTGCTAATTCATAACTTTCCCATCAATTTCCTCCTTCCACACTACTATAATCACACCTTTAGGATATTCGCCATTTTTCCTTTCCAATTTTCCTCGCACTCTCCAATGAAAATGACACTTATATTTTTCTTTAACTCCCCTAACATTTTGCCAACCAATACCCACATATCTCCCTATTTCTTCTTATAAGTTTGTGTGGTGATTTGGGAGGATCAGAAGAAAAGAAAAATAAAATTACTTCAGCAATTATTAATGATAAAGTTGTTTACCAATTCTGTAGATGTATTCTTGCAATCCACAAAATGCAATGCATATCTCATCCAAATTATACATGGATGCATAATTATTTAACCAAATCACATGTTTCATTTTCAAAGATTGATTAAATGTCACATTTGAAGGTTTGTGTCACTATTGATTATCCAATGCTCATTTTTATTCACATCATTGTAATTAAAAAAATGGATGTAAAGTACAAGAACCAATATTGTGTGTGCGCGCACATGTGTGTGCGTGTGGGTGCGTGTGTGCATATGTGTGTCTAATAATAAAGTATGTGTGTCTAATAATAAAGTTCTCAAGATGTAGTCAAATAATTTTAAATAAAATACACTAAATAATTTTTTTATCTAAAATATACGGATTTTTTTTTAACTTCAATTGAAATTTGTAATGTCCCATTTAATTAATATGCGTAATTAAAGAAACGTCACACAATTATAATATAACTATGCAGTCCTGGAGTTTAAACATAACGTCGTACAAGCCAAGGCACACCAAGATGCCACCAAAAAAATAAAATAAAAGAAACATGTTAAACAGTTTACTAGAATCCTAGAAAGATGTAAAAGCGAACAAGTACATGGGTTGTAGCCTTAAGGATAGCCCAAGAAGGACAGAAAGTCCGGCCCAAGAAGACTAAGCAGCGAGTTCGCCTCTTCCTTGTTGACCACGGTTACCTCTCGTGTCTGCTCCCATCACTAGAATTGATGATCATCGCGAAGATAGAAGAACAACATACAAAGCAACCAACAAGAACGGGTAAGCTAGAGCCAACAACAATTTCATCATGCAATCAAATGTACCTTCATAGCCAATATACACATATACAACATACACATATCACTCAAACATGTTATGACCCTTCAATCAATACACTAAGACTCGACTCATCCGGATACATATAGCCTGGTCGGATTCAGTGGATGCTTGCACTTGTGGTGGATACCTCTGCTCACCCCCGAGCTGCTCACCCCCGAGCTAAGTGTTACAAGTGTTATAATGAATCAAATTTCCCTCACACACAAGGTTAGCCCATAATAAATTTCGGACCTCCTGCTACTCTCACCATAGGAGTCAGTCCACTCTAAGTGAGACTAACTAACTCCTTAGAGTGTCAGGATGCAACCTTACCTTGAATCCTTACCAGACCATATAGATGGGGCACCACCATGGACACCCACTAACAAGGGCCATGGAATTACGTCCCGACCACTGAAGCACGACCCTGAGAGTCTCACCTAGAGACTCCAAGGAATTACGCACTGACATAGACCGACTTTTATAAACAACCAAGAATTTTCACATACATCACACATGAAATATCATGCCAACACCCATAACCAACTCCTCAATTCTCATACGTTGAATCATTACCAACTCGTTATTCCCAACCATGAGTAAAGTGTTTCTCCTCATAACATAACCATGCCACTGGTTTACCAACCATCAAGATTTATTGTTGCTCATGCCAAATTTGTGACTACACACACGTATATATGTATCCGACTTCTCATGTACAACTCATATAGAAATCATGCCAAGCTCATAATTCCCCACAAATAAACTCCTCCCAACATGCATACTCATTTCCCTCATGCCATCATATAATAATACAATAAAACACAATTCAACCATCAAAAGACAAGAAAACCCCAAGCTGAACGCAACCTCGCTCAACCCGTCGCTCAGGTTAAGGAGTCTCGCCCAGGCGAGAGTCTCTCGCTCAGGCGAGTCCTCTTCACCTAAGCGAGAGTTCGCGAATCTGGAACAAGGCCCTCCGCACGTTCTCGCTTAGGCGAAACTCGCCTCGCCTGGGCGAGACGCTCGCTTGCTCGAAATTGAGCGAGCCGCCTGGGCGGCCATTTGCGCGAGGAGGCCTGGGCGAGCCTCTACTCACCTCGCCTAGGCGAGATGAGCTCGCTTGGACGAGTTTAACAGTCGCCGCCACTGCCATGCCTATAACAGTCGTATTTTGCACATGCCAACAACAACATCAACCATCTCATGCATTCACAGCAACATACCAGTTCAAGGACCATAAAAATATACCGTAAACAGCTTACGATCACATTAAACAGATTAAACAGAGAGGTTCTAGCTTCCCGTACCTGGATAAAGCTAGCTGGAAACCTCGACACCCAACTGTGGAGCACGAACAACTTCTAAGAACAGACTCAGAGCTGGAAAACAATGAATAAAAGCGGGTCGTTATGGAACCCTGACAAAAGCTACGAGAATAGACCAAGGAGGGATAACTCCTAGTTTGAGAGCACTTCCGTGAGCTAGAGATGGCCAAGCTGAATGCGAACGGAAGGTGTCGTGAAACCCTAGCAGAGGAGGCGGCTACGACTCTAGGTTATGTGAAAAGAGTGGAAAAATGAGACTTAAGGTAACGAAGTATGATTTTGTATACTGGGCCAGCTCTTAGGCCCACTTACAAGGACAGCCCCTTTAATTTAGGGCAGACAGAAAATGATTATTCTTAATGGGCCTTACAAAATTAATTAATTATCTATATTTAATTTAAAAAATTGTATCACTTTTTTAAATATTAATTTCGTTATATAAATTAATTGTTTCATAATTAATCATTCTTTAAATTTAATTTATTCTCTTTTTTTTTCTTAAAATACAATTAAGGTTATTTTTGTAATTGATTTCATTATACAATTAATTTTATTGTTTTTCTTATTAAGTTAAGTACATTTAGTACAAACTTTTGAAATTCTTTCTCTCGATGCAAAAAATCCCATTTTCTACTCTCTTTTCCTTCCTCTTTTTCCTTTTATACTCCCTTTAATATAAAAAAGGAATAAAAACTCTCTATAAAACTAGCAAAAGGCACTGCCAAATTTACTATACGTGTGAAGTTAAAAGTATTTCAGTTTAAGATGTTGAAAATGAAAAAAATAAATAAATAATTTCAGTTTAAATTTGGACCATAAACTGATATTTGACATATGCACTGAATTACCAAATTCAGCAATCAATAATGAATTTAACTAGTTTTGAAGGAGAAAGTGAGTTTGGATCAGAAAGAAGTATTATAAGAAGGGAAAATGAAGGTGGAAAGGTTTCTTTATCTTTTTCCCTTTACTCACACATTGTTCAAGTATGATAATCTATGGCAAAATTGATCAGAAATATGGCGAAAGTGCTTCATGCTTTAACTCACACACTTGCTGATAGTTCAATGCAATTGGCCCTACCAGTTTTCTTCTATTGGCCTAAAGTGCATAACACTCTTTTATTATTATAAGGTTTGACCAATGAAGTTGTTAAGCCATTTTCAACTCTCTTTTGGTCATCTGAAATATAATTATAATAAAATGAATATAGCAGAAACACTTACACTATAGGAAGCATGGCCACTTATAAAAGTGACTTAATAGAAAAGCAATTTCGGAATCATTGCTTCATGCTCTTATCCCTCTTTATAATCCATCGTCAACTTCAATGGACTAGGACTCAGCTTCCCACTACACCTTTTTTTCTGAATCTGTATATTAAATTGATTTGAATATAACATATAGTGGATGAACCACAATAGTTTTTTGCATTGAATGTGTTATGCACCCACTGTATCAACATATTAGTTCATGCTAATTGGTTTTTTTTTTCCCCCTTCTCATCTTCTTTACCAAGGATTGATCATTAGCATTTCAAGTCAACCATTCACCACCATTTTTGTGTTCATGTAAAACATCTGTTTCCCCTTATAAGGCCAATTGTGTTTTACTCAAGTACAATATTAAGGTTCTCTCCCATTCATATCTCATCACTATTTATCAAACAAAGTCAAAACCTTACTTTTAGTTTATAATATTTAGTATGGCATGTGTATTACTAATATTCAGTTTATAATATGTGATGCCTGAGTTACTAAAATAAGTTCTTTTTAATCGGGTGAATTTTTTATTGGATAGTGCTTACCATATGTGCTAATCAGCATTTAACGCGTATGAACATGATTAAATAAGTATAGTTTCAACATGATTCACAAAACTTTAGTCATATCAAACAATTTTTTAAATGACCATGATAAGAAATGTCCACCTAACAATTTCTCCCAATACTGCATTTTTTGGCCATGTGAAATTCAAAGTTCTAGTTTCTTTCTTCTTTCCAATTGGTGCTTGTTCCATTTAAAATATCTGTTTGAATTATATCCTTCAAGATTGAAAAGGTTACTCCATTCTATTCCTTTCACTATCAGATTTATAATTCTCATTTCGAGCTTTTTCTGCAGTTCAACTTGTGTAAGTACAGAATTTTAGTAGCAAAGCTAAACTAGTGACTTATCCCTATACAGTGTAATGGAAAAGACAGAATGTGTTATTACTTGAGATACCAAAATTCTTGTATTCAATAAGAGCAATGATGTCATCTTAAACCTGAAGAATATGTGCAAATGCCATATCACTGTCAATCCAGCTTCAACAATGCTGTATTTTGACTTGTTACATTCAAATTGTTCGATCCGAATCAAAGTTAACATATGTTGGATGTCAATACAGTATAGTTTTAGGTATAAGAATAAACAAAAACACAGAATTAATACTGGTTCTTTTACTAATATACTACCGAGATAATCCTCAATTAACTCAAAAAGGGTACATAAAGTTTCTAAAGAAGGAATTTATTAGAACAAAGAGAAAGTTATCCACCTTCAACTTTTAGTGATATGCCTGAAACTTGTCACAAATTTACAGGTTTCAATGTAAAAAACATGAACTCTGAGGTAGGATTTGTTTGGTTTTATTCCAATTTGTTCTAACATGGAATATTCCATGTTATATTTTTAAATTAAAAAGGGTGATTCCTTTTAACCATTTGCCCTACTCTCAACACAGCTTTTATATACTGAGTACAAATGAACAACCGTAGTGAAGTTAGTATCTTTCGGAGTTTCCACAGAAACATCTCTTTTATTACTCTTCCAATGTAGGATTTGTCATGATATTAGGAACATGCTGTATTCAGAAGCCATGTGATGAGTTCACTCACAGCCAGGCAAGCATGAGTTTAAATAGTTGTAAAGCATGTGGCAGAGAAATGTTCCTTCTAAACAATCTAGGACTCATGTCCTTGTTCCTTCTAAACTTTTCAATTTATCTACATGATTCAACTGGTTACAACTTTTCATTTTATGGTTGGTCTGAACCAGCAAAATTTGTCCAAATAATGGTTGTCCTTTTGCACTTTGGAAAAAGTGTGGAAAATTCTATTTCTTTTCCCAGTTTGTCATAACTTGGGTAGTAAGGTTTTCGATTCATAGACCAGTTTAGTTTAGTTTACTATTGTATAAACATTATGTCCTGTGCATTTTTTCCTACTTAACGCATTTTCCCAGATAAAATTCAAGTGCAAGCACATGGGTTGATGCACTTCTGAATTGCTCATTTCGTGCATTTTTTTTCCTGTCATTGGATAATCGAGAAATGATGTGGTGTATCTTGTTACTGAAAATTTTTCATTAGCAGGAAATTATTAGAAAAACACCAAATGATTAATCCTATTTGGGATTCTTTTTTTCTCTTTCAATTACTTTTTTCTTCGTAATTAACTTATTAGGGATTCTTTTTCTTTGTAGGTTTAATTAATCGTATAGTACCCAGTTTGGGACTAGTGTGTCAAATAGGTATCCGGTTTTAAAAAAGTGTCAATTACATCCCAACTTTTGAAAATTGCTTCAATTAGGTCCCTTTCAGACAGAGTTGACTAACGCCGTTAGTCAACGTGCCACGTGTCAATCTGTGGTTTTTTTAATTTTTTTAATAAAAATTTTTATTTTTTTTAATCTTTAATTTTTTTTAATTTAAAAAAAAAATGCCACGTGTCAAGTCCCTTGTGTGACACGTGGCATTGTCAGTGACACGTGGCATTGTAATG
>Ga0214545_1008082_pt1 | contig 17089 bp, 4 predicted proteins | sample CNSS4metaG_FD_160064 | JGI IMG/M metagenome (GOLD analysis project Ga0214545, IMG submission 160064) | Root nodule microbial communities from cowpea collected in UCLA plant growth center, Los Angeles, California, USA - CNSS4 | ecosystem: Host-associated > Plants > Roots > Nodule | place: USA... | reverse complement strand
TATATATATATATATATATATATATATATATATATATATATATATATATATTCTACATATGCAATATAAAATATAAATTGAAAAAAGTGTAACAAATATTTTATTACTTATAAAAATATAGAATAAAAATAAAAAATAAAAAAATTTAAATTTAAATTTTATTTTATTTTATTTTATTTTTTTGTAATTTCGTATGTTTCTTAACTTATTTTTTGTTTCTTTTATATTGTTACACAATTTAAATATTTGTTCAATATTATAAGTACAAAGTATCACTACCATGTATTTCTATACAAAAATTCCAAATAATAAAATTTTAACATTATTTATATTTCGATAAAGGATAAAGAAAAAAGGGGAAAAAAAACGTTTTCATTTTCGAAACAACCAAACCAATAGGTTTAGTTACTCTTCGACCAAAGAACAATATTAATATAAAATCTATTTTGAACTAACTTAAAAATTCATTTTATATTAAGATAAAAATCAATTCATTTAATACTACACCAAAAATAAATATTTAAAAAATGTAACCATTATCAATGTTGATTCTTAAGTCAAATTATATAGTCATGGTTGTGTTAAAAAAAAATCATAGGTCCATTATGTTTTTGAAACAACCAACCAACCAGATAAGTTTAGTTATACTTCAACAAAGAATAATATTAACATAAATAATTATTTTATAATTAACTAACAAAAATATATGTAATAATACCTAATTTTACGGTTAATTGGTAAAAACATATCTATTAATATATATATATATATATATATATATATATATTACATCATTCTATTTTATTTTATTGATATAAAATCTAATTTTTGTAATAATTTTTATTATTTTAGATATCAATATGAATATTACTTATTATTTTAGTTATTTAAAATTAAATTAAGCTCATCGGAGCAAATTTTGATAATTGTTTTAAAAAGATTAAGACATGTTCTTTTTACATATAATAAAAAGTAAAAAAATTTAATTTTTTTAAAAGTTTCAATATGTTTTTAATTCCTACGTCAAATTATATTTTGTCTCAATCCCAAACTTTGAATCATTTTCACCCTCAAACTTTATTAGTGAATGAATGGAATGCTTGTGATCAAACAACGTTAAAGATTTATTGACATGACAAATGATGCAGCCACGTGAATGCTCACATTCTGATTGGACACACATTTTACAACATACGTGGTAACACTGTTTGCCACATAAGCAAATCCTTGATGTCATTCGGTCATGAAGACCACATCCATTCATTTTTTTTTAAGTTTGACGATCAAATTACGTCAAAGTTTGTAAAAGAGATGAAATCTAATTTTGAGTCATAGTTGAAACTAAAATTATATATTATCCTATTATAATAAATTTTATTCTTATATTATTAATTGACTTTAATTATTTAAGTGATAAAATTAATAAGAGGTACAGGTGGCAATGCAAGGCAGCTCAACCCGTTTAGGCTCGCCCTACTTTAAAAATGTGGGCTCAAACATGGGCCTATGAGATTGCTCGATTTTTTTAAGTTCTTACGATAAAACTTCCAATATTCAATAAATTGGAAAACTTTAATAAATTCACAAAATTAAGTAAAAACTTTGGGTTTCAGAATTTGAATAATAAATTGATAATCCAACATTTTCATCATATCCATATTCGTACTTTAAAGCACATTTAGAAATGCATAACACTTGTTTTCCACTCATACAAAAATTTGGAACGTACATGCAGAAGTCTACAAGAAAAGTAACCAACATGCATAAATGCAAGTTTTTTTTATGCGGGCCACGGGCCATAGGCTAGTCCGCCCCGCATTTTGTTGGTTCTCAAGTGAGTATTCACCAAAGTCCCACATTGAGTAATGTGAAGAAGAGAACAACATAAAAGTATTATAAAAGTAAAGAGTTGGTTTTGGAGTTGTCACCACAACTCAATAGGTCTCTTGGGTGTATGAGGGGCTTGGGTAGTTGTGTGTCATTGGAAGGTTTGCAGTTTTTGCCAGAAAAATTGCACTATGAAGGGTTTGCAATTTTGGTCCACAAAAAATTGCATTATGAAGGGTTTGCAGTTTTGGTCCATAAAAAATTGTAAGAAGGTTTGCAATTTTTGCTCGAAAAATTGCACTTGAGTGATAATACTTCTTATTGAGTATTTGTAGATGTAGGCTTTGAGGTGCCGAACCACGTTAAATTTTCTGTGTGCTTGTATTTATTTTTCTGCTCTTATTTTTGGGTGTGCTTCCGCTTGAAGAGATTATTATTTTTAGTGCGTGATTTCCTAACACATTTGACCCACACGAGCTGCGAGTTATATAGACCTGGCTTTTCCAGGGCAACAGACTTAATATTTTGACTTGCTCCGCGTTTTTTCAATGGGTCAGTGAGCTGGTCCGTTAGACCAATTCCACATTTTAGGGGTTAAAATATTTCTCATGCCGATGAGTATGACTATTCCTTGTACTAAGGGATGCCAATTTAGGAATGAGTATGACTAGGAATGTAAAACAAATCCGTACCCGCAGGTATCCGTGGATAAAACTTGCAATGAGTAGGAAGTGAATATTGTAAATGGATGCCCGCAAGTAACGAGTACGGATATTTTTTATACCCGCATGTTAATGGGGCGGGTACATGTATCATAGTATCCGTACTCGTGGATACCCGCTATACTCTAATTTAAATTTAAAAAATTAAGAAAAAAATGATTATAACATTAACACATCAATTTTAAATGAGTTATTTTTTATCAATTGGTTTTAAAAAATATCAAGTTTTTTGTAAACTGTTATTTAACACTATTTAAATGGATTATTTTCACTTTGTTTGAAATTTATAAATGTTATGCATTGTATTTTTATTTGAATTTATGGTTAAAATATGTTGTTACATATTACATTTTTCTTTTGTAAATATCCGCGAGTATCCGTGGATATCCATGAATATTAAAAAAAGTACCCACATAATGGATATCCGCATATAGATACGGATACGAGACAAATATTTATCAAACAGATAGGGTACGATGGAGCTACTACCCACTCTTACCCTACCCACCCCGTTGACATCCCTAAATATGACTTACTCTTTGTACTAAATGGATGCCAATTTAGGAAAAAAATATTTTTTTAATGTTACTTATATAATTAATTTGTTTAGTTAGTAAAATTTCATAACTAGCACAAATATTAGTTAACTTTATTTATATTTGAGTTTAAATTGAGTATGTGATTAAGATATATAAATGTTAATTAATGACCGATTTAAAAATTAATAATTTAAAAATCTAAAAAAAAATAAATAATTTTCTAAATAGTTTATACTAGAAATTTCTGTCATTAAATAAAATTTGTATTAAAAGATAAAAAATAAAATAACATAGACCAGTAGCAAAATATATATTTTCATTTCATATATAAAAAACTATACAAAGTGACATTCATCTTCCAAAACCGTGACAATGTAAAGCACAAAAAAAAAAAAATAATTCCTATTTTAAATTTAGAATTATGGTGAGGAATATTTTTAAAATTATCTTCAATATAAACGTGAGACATGACAATCTGTTATTTTTGTTTCTGAAGTTACGTCTTTTAGGGTTTCAACTTTCAACCAAAAATTTCTGTGAAAATGATTGCTTTCGCAAGGAGCCTTGACCTTTTTCATATCGGAGGAGTAAAAAGTAGTTGTGAACATAAGGCTAACTTTTCTTCTCTCTTTGGTTGAACTCTTACAACACAACCTCTTTAAATCTATGTTCATCACTCCAAATATAGAAAACATTAAAGCCTTCACAATGTCCACCACTATCTATTATCCTTCCAATTTAATAGATTCAAAAATACTTTTCATTTTTCTAAAATATTAAAAACGATATACTTTCATCTATTAATACTTTCTTTATAAAATTTAAGGCACTCTTTGTTTCAAATATATATATATATATATATATATATATATATATATCCATCTATTTTTTTAATAAAATATTAGAATAATTATAAGAATACGGTGATAATTAGTGATTGATAATTTGAGAATTGAATCAACATCTTGATCTTACATATATAAGTCAAGTCTTCCCGATAGAGTAAGAACATAAAGTTCAAGTTTTCATTGGTCACTTTATGTATATCCCACCATGGCACCTTGGCAGAAAAGCAGAAAGTTGCTTTTTTTGAGATAGCACAGTAAGTTTGGTAATAATGGAGAATGTTTGTTCTCCTGATCTTTTTCCTTTTGTTGACTTTAATAAAGATAAGTGTGCTTTATATCTTGTCAAGTTCAGGCATAAATAATGTTTCTATCTTTCTTCTATTTTTTTAGCTTTATTAGTGAAAGAAATACCGTATACGAAACATTCTTTTACGTCTATTTTTTTACAAATTCAGATGATTTAATTTTAGAGAAAACTAAACTATATAAAATATCTTTCATTGTCACTATGTTAACCTTATTTAGTTTTGAACCTAATTATTTTATTTTTCACCCCTTGCTTGCTTCGTGTTCTACCCTGAACATCGTAGAAAAAAAAAACAACGGAGCCATACATTTAGCAAAACTACATTGACCCGACCCGTATTGACAGTCAAAAAAAATGGGTTGGATGAGGTTGAGTTATCAAATAAAAATGAATCAATGATGATAACCTTTTTCTTATAGGACATGTTAACGGACCGGACTAGTATGGTCTGTCACTTTTTTGTAATTTCTTTTTGTTTTTAAATTTGTTTACAAATTTTTTAATTTTATTTATATACCTATAAATTAATATAAAAATATATTTAATCATATAAAATATTTTTTAAAATTTTTAATTAATAAATTAATATTTTTAACTAGATAAATTAAATATATTTACATGTTAAATTATTCTATTATAATTAATAATTAAAAATTAATTTGTAAGTGTTAATGATTTAAATTATAATACTATTATATATTTACATTTTTGAAAAATATAATATAAAAAAATTAAACTTTTTAACTATATTTTATTTTAATTTTTAATTTTAAAAAATAATAACGAATCAGGATAATCTAACTCGTATTTTGACTTGTCAAAATAACAAACTAGACGAGTTGGATTAAAACGGATTGACGGATTGAAATCTTCGAGACCCATTTTGTCACCCTAATATTTTCCCAACGGTTGTACATTTAGTTTTTTTATTCCTTTGGTCCTTTATAAGAGTAATAATTTTCTTTTGCTTTTATGTGATGAGAAATAAAAGTTTAAAGTATGCATAAAAATCAAAGTTAAATATTAAAACATTGCCATTGTAATAAAATAAATAGTTAAAATAATAAATAAAATATATTTTACTTTCCTTTTATTTCATTTAAATAACTTCATTTATCTCTGTTTTCACTTTTTCAATTTCCACGTCCAAAACCCTAAAAAGTAAATATTAAACCGTACTTTGTTAGTTAACCGTTTGATTTTAAATCCATGATACAATTATAATATTTTTTTACATCATCTACCTTTACGGCTTGATTTAGAACCATACAAAATATAATTCTTTCCTTTATTTCCAATATTATATTAGTTTACAAGGATCTCTCTTGTTAGCTGTATCTTGTTTGTTTCCTGTGGAATTAAAGAAGGAATAGAGACTATATTTCTCTCACATAATTATTCAAACAGAAACCAAGAAGCCTCAACGCCAATCATGAAGTACAGTTTCCATATCAAAGACTGACCTATGAGCACATAAGAATCTAAAACCCAAAATTTTGAGCCAAATTAAAACTGAAAGCATGGAAACTGAGCAAAATATCACAAACTGAACTTGGATTTTGCTCTCCGACTGTACAATATGCAATGAAGGGCTAATATATATATGTTGGTGTAGACGTTGATGCTGAAAACAACGCCAATTATCTTTCATCAGTATGTACTGTTCCAAAGACTTACGCGTGATGTTATGACAAGGTTGTTTTCGATAGAACATTAACTAGATCCATTCCAGCAGGTTCAAGAGAATATATACTGAAAAATTTGCACTGTAACATACCCACGAGATACAAATTCATGCACGCGAACCCATCTCTAGCTTGACACACTTTAACAATCTTAAAAACAAATTGATATATACGCCATGAAAACAATGTATATGTGAAACTCTGTTTAAATAATGTTGTCCAACATACCACAGCAAAACATGACAAAAATATAACTGTAAAGGTAAATGGTAAGAAAACACCCTTTAATACACTATTTCATTAGTAAATTTATCGACAATCACAGTTTTTAAAGTCTCTTGTTTTGTTCAATAAGATCGAGTGTATGTCTTGGAAATAATATTAGAGAATGTGTTTGTTGCAGCACACCTCAAATACATGATCCAAGTTTAAAAAAAAAAAAAAAAAGTACCTACATTTCATATCCAATCTTTGTGAGTGATGAATATTTGGCACTAGTTTCTCAGCATTGCAGGGTGTAATATAATGGCAAATACGAAAGCTCCATTCCAAGTCACAAGAATGTGAGGAAAATGTGAGTTCTAGAATTCCTGAGTTGCATGTGTATTAAGCCAATTATTTTGATCTCAGACACAGTTCCAAGTGAAGTGTAACCCACAATGGTGCAGCCCCACCACTAGTACATAATTCCAATGAATGGGCCAATCAATAACTTTCTTTGTTATCTCTGTGGTCGGCCAGAAGACTAAAGTTGTGGTGGTGGTAGTTCAGAATTATCAAGACAAGACAACTCCTTCTGGATGTCATGTCCTAATAGTCTGTTTTCTTTGTTTCGTCTCTCGCACTGGCACCATCGCAGTGTTTCCTTCTGCCATGGCAAGCATGCTCAAATGCACAAACTCCCTACCTCTTCAAACTTTCCTTCATTGTTATTTGAAAATATAGGATGCTTTCTTCATCTCTGCACGCAGTTCATCACACTTTTTCAAATGGGAAAACCATGTTGACCATCTCTTCAATCATATCATATGGGCATGCAAGTTAGTATTTGAAAGACACCTTTGTTTACAACAAGGTTTTAGAAACATCATTTTGTTATGCATATTTGTCTTTTCGCTATCTTCTGTTAATAGTTGTTATTTTATGAAGCATTTTACATGTTATTCTCACAGTCTCTATTTCTTAGGTGTTCTTGTGTGATATAATTGAGAGATAAGAGTGATTAATAAACTTTTTTTACTTCTAATCTCGGAGTGGATCGCCTTTTTATTTAGTTCAAAATTGTCTCGGATACTACCAGTGCACTTACATCATACTCAAATCAACATATGTTACCCCATCACATTTCAATAAGATAATTCAATCAAACAAGTTCAATTACCCACCCTTTAGCACACTCTCATCATCATCATCATCATCATCACAAAATAAAACATATCAAATCACTCGTATTAAAAAGGATAAGCAAAGATCAACATCTAAAACATCCAAAACCAAACAATTTAATTGGCCTCCACATAACTAAATTGTTCCACAACAACATTCAATACCACAAGCTCTTATCACAATCATTTCATTGTTACTATAAATTTAAAATAGCAGTATTTTTAAATCTTTACCAGCTTCCAAATAACTTGTCCAAAAATAAAATTATGCTACTCAAGAAGAAGGGATTATAATAATGTAAATAGAAACTTACTCTATTTTGAAATCCGATCGATCTAAAATGATCATTAACATCAATTTTTAAATAGATGAGAGAATGAAATTGGGAAAGGAAGATTGAGGGAGGATGGTTTTGGTGGGAGTGTGGCATGAAAGAAGATGAACATAAGAGGTGCAACTTTTTCACGTTTCTATTCATATCTCCCTCTTTATAATGATATTATTTTATTTTATTATAATCTTTTCCTTCACATGTCCCAGTGAATCAAATTTAATATTTTTCATTATATTTCAATTATTAGTAAATGAAAAAAAATCAAATATTAAATCATTGTCAATAATTCAAATATATCAATATTAATGATTATTTTTAGTCAATCTTAGTTGATATTACCTATTTTTATTAATGTTCGTTAATATTTTTTTCTGATATTTGTATTGATGTAAATCGAAATTGTTTTTAGTTGATGTTGATAACAATTATTTAAGTAGACTTCAATAAATTTATTTTATAATGTTCATGGTTTGAAGTTTTTCGTCAACTTTTTTATTAGTCGACTGAAAAACTTTTCTCAATCGACAATGGTAAAAAAAGTATAACACATTGACAAATAATAACATTTGTGTCAATGTTAATAGAGATTATTACAAATATTGACAAAAAAATCATGATAGATGTTAGTTGAAAAAATCTAATTCACATTTTCTAAAAGTAATCTCTCCAACATTATTCAGAAAAATCCTAACTAATATTGAGCAAGAAATAACAAATTTTATAACAATAAAAAAATAATTCTAACAATTTAAATAAAAAATTACTATTTTTTTACATGAGTTGTCTGATTGTGTCTTGGCTATGGATAAGGAAGATAGATATGTTTGGAAAGATAATCACACTGATTAATTTATATATATATATATATATATATATATATATATATATATATATATATATATATATATATATATATATATTCAAATCAGGTTATAACAAAATCGTGAAAAGAATGGTTGACGTACATGATGACTTTTTTTGGACAACTTTAGAATAATAATGATGTATAAGTTAATTTGATTTGTCTTGTTACATGTGTGTAAGGTTTTGGGTCCTTGATATAACTTCTACTTGTTATAAATATATTGTATCTTTTTATTTTGTGTCCTTGTTTTAAGTGTGTATATGGGTTGAAGTATCCAAATGTTTCATTCAATATGTTTTTCATTGCTAATAAAGAAAAGAAAAAAGAAAAAGCAATTAATAGTCTTAGGCTAAATATTATACAAAGAACTAATTGAATCTATCCAAAATTAGTCTGAAGAAGGTGAGTTGTATTTCCTAAGCCCAAGATTCAAAAATAAAAAAGCCTAGAAGATCTTTCAAACTCATAATATAATATACATTATTTTCCTCTCCATAGCATACTCTGTATCCCAGCACTCCACAACATTTTCTCCTATTTTATATTTGAGTCCCAGGTTTGATAAATACAGGTCAGTAGGAACCTGAACAAGATCGTGGGTTTATTTATAGGAGAGAAAGTTGTGTAAGTGGGTATTCAGTGGGTTTATTACTTTGTTTTTTTTTAATTAATAAATCACGTTTATTGAAAGTAAAGCTTTTTTTATTTATTTTAAACTATTATATTATTTTATTTAATATTTTTACTTTTGAATGTATTCAATTATATAAAAAGGAACATATATGTTTAACAATGTTTAGTGTCATCTTTTATTTGAAAATTTTATCTTCAAATAAAAAAGAATAACTATTTTTCTATTTGCCTCTTTTATAATTTTTAATTATTTTTGTCTTTTAATAAATATTTATCTATTAAATAATTAACACATACAATTTTTTTAATACTTTTTAAATCATTCTTTTATAATATATATATATATATATATATATATATATATATATATATATATACATATATATATACACACACACACACACACTGTACTATTTAAATTTCAAAAATATGAGTACAAATGGAAAGAGCTAGTTTAAGATATAATAAATTATAAAATTTTATTTAATGATATTTTTAGAGTTTTTAAAATTAAGTAAATATATTTATTTTTATTACAAAAAGATATTCTTCTATTGTTTGAATTCAATAATGTAATTCTTTTTGTAATATATTTGAGCATGGTTGTTTGAAATCTTTTTTTTTTATGTTTTTATATAATATATTTTTCTTTATTTGATTCATTATTTTTAACAATATGGACGAAATTTAAGTGTTGAAAAATATTTATACCAATTTCTCAATATTAAAATTCTAAAGAACTAAGAGGAATTAATTCTTCATATTGAAATTATATTATAGTGATAAATTCAATATCTAATTTGAAGAGTTTCCCCATAAAAGATGAGAGAAGATTCTACCAATCATTTCACCATCCACACACTATAGATCTTGGCCATGTCATCCTAAACACTATTTCACCCTATCTCAAACATATTTAAACCTTTCCTACCTTCATCATTCCTATCTAACTTAACCTTGGTCGTCGACCTAGACCTAGATCCCATTGCACAACGTGATGTGAAGTATCCTAGTGAGACATCAACAGTTATTGAAGAAGCTGTTGTCGACAAGCTGCCACCACTAAAAGTTGCTACTCCACCTCCTCTTCTATCAAATTCCAAGAAGAGAGACGCCCTTCAAATTTCTTAGGTTATCATTTTTGTTCGATCAAGAAGAAGAAATTAATTAAGTTTCCACATCTAGTCTTATCAGTCGCCTCTATTTAACACCAAAGTGAAAAAAACTAAACTTAAAATCTTTTTTGTTTCAATTATTCAATTTGCTTCGGTTATATTTTTTTCAATTATTCCTAATTTTTTTTAAAATCAATTAATTAGGTCATTTTTATTATATTGACATTATAGTTGTATTTGTACATGTTAGTGTCATTTCGTGATATTTTTTTTAATTTGTTTTTTTGTTTTTTTATGTTATTATTTTTTTATGAGTGAGGTCCTTATCGTACCACATGGCAATGTCAAAGATACATGTCAATATTAGTAATACGTGTTAGTATCAGTACGATATGACAATGTCTTGAATTCAATTTATATATTTGAAATTTTGATTCAATTGAGTCTAATTTTTTTAAAATGGAACAATGTTGTATATCTCCAAAATGTGACCAAATTAGTAATTTAGTCTAACTACAACTTATATATATTTGTTAAAATAATTTTGTAGAATGTATATATCAAACCAATCCACGTAAATATTAAAATTAATTTTATTTTTTAATTTAAATTAAAAAATACATGTTTTAAACTTATATTTTTTTAAATATTAAAAATATAAATGTACAATTACACTTGTAATTTTTAAATGTTAATATTTAAAATAAATTTTTAAAAAGTGTATTTTCCTTTCTAGGATTATTTATAAATTGAGTTAAATATGTTTGTAGTACTTAAACTTGGATGCTAAATTGGAACTCGTCATTATCCCATACATTTTAGTCCTCAAACTTTAAAAATGAATAAATATAGTCTTTTTAACCTGATGATTCCATGACTCCTCATGAGGAAAGATAGGCTCTTCCTAGAAGGATCACTAGGATCATGACCAAATGAGAGACCTCTTACCGACTTTCTTTTAATTTATTTACCATTTCTCTTTGTGATTAGTTTTAACTTTTTGTGTGTGTTTATTTTATAGGTTTACTAGTGGCACCTCCTCTTTTGAGGTTATCACCCTTCTAGATGAATGAAAGGCTTAAGAGGAGCCTAGCCCAAGGGAGTGTACCCACCACACCCCATCTTTTGCTAAAGAGACACTTGGAAGCATCTTTGGAGGAGGAGACGACTTTTTGGGCTGCACACACATGGAGGAGAGAGAATATACCTTTATGGTGATTTTGTAATGATTGAAGAATATTCTCACTCTCCCTCATCAATAGTTTTCTAAAAGGATTCTTTTTTAGTTTGCTAAGTTGTCCTTCTTTTTTTGCTAGGTAGTCCTCTTTATTTTTGTAGTTTTTCTAGGAGGGCCTCCCATTGCTTATTTAAGGAGGCCTCTCTAGCACTTGTAAAAGGATGCATATTTGAGAGTAATGTTATAATGTTCAACTAAATTGTGAGAGTTGAGAAAGTGTTCCTAGAGTGTTCTTGAGCTCCCTAGTATCATCTTGAACGAAAGTTCAAATGGTGGCACTAACACTAATCTTGGGACGTTTAGTACCCCAAGTGGCATGACCTCCTTTTCCCCCTCCCCTCTCTTGTCTTTCCATTTTTTATTTTATCTTTGGTTTCATTTTTAGCTTATGTTCTTTACTTTTCATGTTCTTGTTTGCTTATGTTATTTTTTCATTTCCTATACTTGTATCCATCTTCTTTTCTTCGTTCTAGAGTCTTTTGAAATGAATCTTCACATCTGATAACTTCTTTTTGCTATCAATTTTACGTGAAATTCAATTAACAAGATTCTGGCATTCCTACTTCTTCTAATTAATATCATCATAAAAGTAGTTTGAATGCGCTAGTATGCTTTCTTTATGAGCCTATGAATAAGGCTATCAAGCAAAAGGAAGTTATCTTAATGTCTAGTGGAAATCTTCGTTGGACTTTCTTAATCAAACATTAACAGAAACACATTGTCCACTAAAGTCAACAAGATTAATTCACATCATAACCCAACGAAGTTAAATTTTTTTATGTTTTAAATGACATTCTACATTGACATATGAGTTTATACGTGTCGAACGGTGCTAATAGCTACAATGCCATCTTGAAAAGGCTTTTGACATGTAAAAAACAGATTAATTAATCTAAATTAGGAGGACTATATCCATTTATTTTTAAATTTTGGGGAACAAACTATATTAATAGTTGGGACAAGGAAGAATTTCAATTTCGCCTCAAAGTTTAAGGAAAACATATTTAACCCTTATAAATTTAATGTAACAAATAAATTTACATCTTTTAAATTCATATATATTACATCTTTTAACTTGTAAAAATATATTTAACCCTTTTAAAAAAATTAGGACTCAATTGACTCGAAATTTCAAATATAGGAACTAAATTAAATACAAGACACTACCATGTGGTACTAACACTAACATGTGACACTCACACCGACACTATCACGTAGCACTAACACTAACATATGATACTAACTCTAACACTACCACGTGACACGATAATGACCTGACACGTGACAAAAATAAAAAACTAAAAAGCCAAAAAAAATTAAAAAAAGTAAAATATAAAAAAATTAATGTCAATCTAATGGAAATGCTCTAATTGAATTATTTTTACAAAAATTGGAACTTAATTGAATAAGAAAAAAATAAGAAGACCAAATGGAATAATTTAAAAAAAATTGAGACAAAAAAAGGATTTTAGCACGGTCAGTGGCACATGTCACATCATAGGACCTCAAATGTGGACAACAACAAATTTTACAAAAAAAATTAAAAAAAAAATTACAAACTAACACATGACATGTCTTTAATGTCATTTGTAAGATACTAAGTGAACGAACCTAATTGAATCAATTTTTCAAAAGCTGACACTTGATTGAAACAAAATAAAAAATGAGAACCTACTTCTATCTTTTCAACGAAAATGGGACAAAATGAGCAATTAAACCGAGCATATATAGTTCAAATGTGCTAAAAACATGTAGACAAAAATTACTTCTTTAGTTTTCTAGTTTTAAAAATGCTTTCTTCATCTCCTTTTCTCTCTTTTCTCTCAAACTTCATATTGACTCTTCCTTTTCTCCTTTCATTTGCATTTTCTTTTGTTCTTTATCCATGGTGAACTAAATCTTAACAATCAAATCAAGAATTAAGATCAAACAAGTAGAATTAAGTTTTACATTGATCGTTCAATGTTTTGAGTTTGTTATTCTCTTATTTTATTTTATTTTTGTTGCACTTTGTGTTTCTGATTTTAGAAATCAAATTTGGAATAAATTGAATCTTGATTTGATAATTAGTTATTGACTGATTGAATGATATTTTTTATTTAATTCGTATAATTGGATTAATTAGTTAATTATTCAAATTTGGATTTGAATCTTAGAGAAAGGTGATTTTGGTTATTGAATATGTGAATTGACCTTTCATTATCTTAATTTTCATTTTTCAATATGTGAAATTCTTATCAATTTCAGTTTCACTTTTTTTATCCCTAAACCTTTAAATATGTGTTTTTTTATAAGAAGAATAGTAAATATTGAATACAGGTTGAGTATCAATGATATTTTCATGTCTTTTAATAACCAAAATAGGTTGTACTCTATATAAAAAATTTTAGAGATTGTACTGTATGACCTATCAACACCCCAACCGAGCCCTCGGCCAGGCGGCCCAAGGATAAGCGGCCCAAGGCAGCCCGCTACAAACGGACTATCCAACAGTTGGGGTTAAAAGTTGTGAACTTTGTTGATATGACAATTTCTCCAGAGTGATTTTAGGGAGCTCACAACTGAACGACCTCGAGGAAAAGCGGCCAAAGGCCGCCTATCAACACCCCAACCAACCCCTCGGCCATGCGGCCAAAGGATAAGCGGCCGAAGGCGCCCGCTACAGGCAGACTATCCAACGATTGGGGTTCAAAGTTGTGAACTTTGTTGATGTGGCAATTTCTCCGAAGTGATTTTAGGGAGCTTACATCTGAACGACCCCTATGAAAAGCGGCCAAAGAATGCCTGCTACGGCCAGTCGGCCCTTGCCATAAGTAATTGAAAATCACACTGAGATCCTTCTTAATGCAGCGTCGACAAACATCGGCCAAGATTTGTCATTCTCATCCAACTATTTGGGCACAAGAATATGGTTGATCGGTGTGCGAATGCCCAACAACATCAGTCAAGCAGAGCAAAAAGGTAAAACCTATAGTTAAAGTAAAACAGGAGAGTAATTAAGTTTAAAAAGCAATTGGGTCATGATTAAGAAAACCCTAATCACAAGCCTATATAAAAAACTATAAATAGGAGCCTAAGGTAAGTTGGTAAGGACTTTTACTTCGCATTTATTACAACATTAATTGCATATCCCTGAACAAACTTGAACTGACTTAAGCATCAAAGCCTAATTGACAGGTATCCCGATCGTTTGGTTTACCGAACGGGAGAGAGGAAAGGAAGATCGGGTCAAAGAAAAGGAGAAACTGCAACGAGAAGATGTAAGATTAAGTGGAAAAGATTAAGTGAGTGTTTTAGATAGGTGTTTGGTCCCTATACCCAAAACAAAGATGAATATTTAATTTCTAGAATGACATTGGTAATCAATGTATCTAACTAGTGGAGTTTACCAATAACAACAATTATCATTGTAGCAATGGCATGACTCCTTATGTTTTGTATGAGAGGAAGTGTGAGCCTCTACTATATTGGTTTCAGTATAAAGAGAAAGTTTTGGTTGAACTAGGATTGTTGTAGGAAATTAAAGAGAATATTGGATTGTTATAGGATATTATGAAGGTTTGCTTAAATGAACCAAAATCTTATTCAAATCAGAAAAGGAGACCTTTGGAGTTGAATTAGGTGATCATATATTTTTTAAGGTTTATCCTACCACAAATGTTGGCTAAGTAATCAAGTAGTTGACTCTTAAGTTCATCAAGCCATATTAGATTCTTAAAAGGACATGCCAATTGGCTTATGAAACTGCTTTGATTCCTTATCTAGCTAATCTATATAATAATTTTCATGTGCCATTTTTTAGGAAACATGTGTCAGATTCACAACATATGTTGAAACGTAATGAGGTTCAAGTTAGAGAAGACAACCTATCTTATAAGGCTAAACTAGTGAGCGGTCAAGATCATAAGAGAAAGTAGTTGGGTGGTGTAGGCATCAATATGTATAAAATGTTTTGGGATCTAAGGTGACTTAGAATAAGAAGACAAGATGGAATAGGCATATCTTACCCTTTTCCTGGTAAGAGAATTTTATATAAAATTATTTTTAGGGAGAGTTGTAAGACCAGGTTGTATGTTTAGTAGGGTTAGTTTTGAAAAGAATAAAGGTTAAAGTTCTAAGTTACATTTAGTATATAAATTAGAATTCTAATTATTTAGTAATTTATTTTAAAAATCTCAATATCTCTTTAAACTTTCCTTCACATTTGTTATGCTCTCTCTTTAAAATTTTGAGACTATTTCTCATATTTTCTTCAATCAAATAATGTAGAATAAAAAGAAGTTTAAAATTTTAACCTTATCATATTGTGTTCTTAAGTAAGCTTTTTTTCCTCCAAATCTCAAGTTTTTACTTTTATGGTGTGGTTTGCATGTAAGGAATTTTATGCTTGCATGTAAGGTTTGAGTTGAATAGATTAATTTATGTTACTCTAAGTCTGGAGTGATATGTTCTATTTTTGATTCGAGTTTCTAGGAACAAGTTTGGACTTTACTAACTTTGTCTAATTTTTTGATATTTTTTAAAGCAGTCTAGGAATTAAGATAAAGGAAGTTATATTGTTATTTAAACTTTTTTTTGTGTGTATTTTATAAGTTAGTAAAGATTTTGATTTTAAGAATCTGTGAGTTTCACGTGAAATAAATTTTAGGAATTTCATTAAATTGAATATTTTTTGGATCATTTTGTGAACTTTGGAGAAATTTATTTATGATTGTCTTAAACTGAGAGTTAGAAAGACAAATTTTGTAACTTTTTTGAACTATAATGTTTTAAGTTTGTTAGAAATGTGAAATTGATTTTGTTAAATGTTGTAAATGTTAAATTGGCGTAGCTACACATGGAATTTGGAATATACATGAGAAAATGAAATTACAACGTTTAAAATGAATTTGATTAAGTTAAACAGCGAAAAATGGTGTGTGTAAACCCCCGTCACGATATTACGAATTTTAAATAAAAAGTAAAGAAAAATTACATTAGCTTCATTTATTAAAGCATCATTTCCCAAAAACGCGGGAAATTAAAAAAATTTTAACTGTAACATAATTCAAATATTCGCAATTACTTTATTACAAAAATCCACCAAAGTTCAACATAATTAAAATTACATCAAAATTCTTAAAATGAAAATCCTTTCAAAAGCCCCAGGTAGCCCCTGCACTCCGTTTCTAAGCATCTTCTGGCTCACCTGTCAAATCAGCTGCTCCCGGATAACAAGTTATCCGATCATCGCCACATACACGCAAATAGGGTGAGCTATGCACAAATATATATATACATAAAATAAATATGTCATCCATCCCAAAGAAAATAACATCACTAAAGTATTTCATTATTTTCAAATTACCCATCCCTGATCTCATAGTCTTTCATGAGTCATACGCATGAACTAGGTCTTGGGACTTCACTATGCTTCCACGAAACTAACCCATTCGTGGTCCAACCCTACGAGCTTATCCCGCTCATAGTCCTGCCCCACAGACTCCTCGTCTGTAGTAAAATCCAAGCCTCCCTCGCTCGGACAATGGCACGCACGCAATCACCATATTATGGACTCCTTGCCCAATAGCAGCCGATAGGAACATAACAGT
>Ga0214545_1008079_pt1 | contig 17093 bp, 10 predicted proteins | sample CNSS4metaG_FD_160064 | JGI IMG/M metagenome (GOLD analysis project Ga0214545, IMG submission 160064) | Root nodule microbial communities from cowpea collected in UCLA plant growth center, Los Angeles, California, USA - CNSS4 | ecosystem: Host-associated > Plants > Roots > Nodule | place: USA... | reverse complement strand
ATTTCACATATACATTTCATAATATAAAAGAAAATATTGATTCTTACTTATAGATAACCAACATCAAACATGCATATTTTATATAGTAATAATGCCATAGAGAATTCACCTTCAATTAAATTATAATGAAAATAATTTAATATATAAAAATATATTTTGTACTGTCACATAAAAAACTTCTTCTGCAATTTTATAAAATAAAGTTCTTAATATTTCCATTTAATTTAGCTAAGAAAAACAACAATATCAAGATGAGCGACATCCATATTTTTATAAACACAAAGTGTGTTTCTATGTTCTTATCCCTATTTTTCAGGATGCTTTTATGTAAGACAAGTATGACCCAAATGCTCTTTACCACCGTAGTGATAAATTATATTTTCATATTATTTGTCATTGTTTTCATTTTCTTCTTTTCTCATTTTCATACTATTGTTCCACTTTTGATGACACAATTTCTCTTTGAAATTTCCTTTATGATTACAAAAATATGGATCAGATGTTGCTACATTCACTTCTGGGAATGAAGCATAACCAATTTAGTCTCATGGATGTTGCTCCATTCACTTTTGGGAATGAAGCATAACCAATTTGATCTCATGATTTTTAATCAAAAACTCATTATTTTGTTTAGCCATAAGAAGGCATAAATAATTTGAGAATATTTGTGAAATAATTTTTTCACGATATTGTTGTTATAAGAGCAAATTATTGCTCAAATACTTTATTTCTTTTTTCTCCTTTTTTTTAGAGCATCATCAAGACTCATCACATCTAGATGTATTTCAGTCTCTAATACTCAAGAATATGAGTAATTTTTTCTTATAATATCAAAAGTCATAAATTCAAATTTTGTAAGGTTTGACTTTTTTTTAAACTAGCTCATAAAATATTGATAATAATCAAATTTTATTTATGAAACTATAAAATTAATATAGACAATAATTAAAATAATCAACATCACAATAAAAATAATAATAATAAGACAGATGAAATTTGATAAAGTCAAATAATTTTTTATCCAAAAAAAAATATAAGACAAAATTGTCAATAAGGAAGGGTTAGAAAGAACCTAGATTGAGGTACGAAGAGCATTGTCCTTAAAGAGAAAGCAAAAACATCTCCACTAACTCAATTAGATAGCTTTCGTGCTGATAACGTATTATAAAAATAAAGGAGAGAAAGAGAATAGAGAGTAGAGACTGATTTTCTGTGTGTAATTATCAATGGGAGAAGTCCCTATTTATAGATACAAAAGGCAACCCAAGGAATACAACTCAATGGTTACAATACTAATGATAACATCAATATCAATCAATCATAGGTAACTACTAGTAACTCAATGGACATATATACATTTCATAACAGGAATATATTATTAGTTTCGTAGAATTATATCATATGATCAATTATGATGATTTTACAGCAAAAAAAATAAGCTTTAAACTCTCAACTTTATGGAGTGAAAAACTTATTAACTTAGAAAGTGAGGTATGATTAGGGATGTCAAAAAAATCCGTACATGCGAGTATCCGCAGATAAAACTCGCAACAGATAGGAAATGAATATTAAAACTGGATATTCGCGAGTAATAGGTACGAGTATTTTTTATACCCGCTTGTTAACGGGGCGGTACGGGTATCATAGTATCCATACCCGTACCCGTTATACTCTAATTTAAATTAAAAGAAAATTATTAAAAAATTAACACATTGATTTTGAATGGGTTATTTTTTATCAATTGGTTCTAAAAAATCTTCATTTATTTGTAAATTGTCATTTAACAATATTTAAATGAGTCATTTTCACTTTGTTTGAAATTTATAAATGTTATGTATTGTATTTTTATTTGAATTTATGGTTAAAATTTGTTATTAAATATTAAAATTTTCTTTTATAAATATCTGCGGGTACTCATGGATATCTGTGGATATTAAGAAAATGTGTGGTTACCCGCATAACGAATACTTGTACGGATATGGGTACGAGTACGAGATAGATATTTATCCAGTGGATAGGGTGCAGATAGGGTACGAGGGAGTTACTACCGATACCCTACCCGCCCCGTTGACATCCCTAGGTATGATATAACTTTGGGCTTGGCTTCAACATTTCTTTACATACAAGAGGATTATGAGAAGTGTGATACACAAATTTATTAAATCAAGCAATATCATGTCAGATTCAAGTTTCAATTCTAAGCTGGGTGATTTTTGTTTGGCTAAAATTAAAACCATAGATGGTGTTAGGACCTATCACCAATACGATATATGCTTTCATTTCAAAGCAATAAACACCATATATATGTTAAATCTAGACAAAATATAGGACTAGTATCTTGTATGACATCAAATTCAACTTCTTTAAGGACAATTTTAAAAATATAGAAATAAGTAAAAATGATAAGCTCCACCAATGTATTATGCACAAGAAACAAAACAATCAACAGAGGGTTGAGTTCAAAGTTAGTTGGACACATGTATTATTAATGTCAAAGAAGATACCTTGGATCGAAAAGAAACTCCTCTGGAATGTAGTTTATGGCCATTCGTAGGTTTGTAGCAACTCCAAGATCAATCATTTTGAATGTCCGAGACTCTGATCCCTATGGTTTATAAAATGTGAGCTTAATTTGGATCATGGATCTCTTTGCATTGAACAAAGGTCTCTAGATTCTTTACCTTCGGAGAAAATAATGTTTTGTGGCTTAAAATCCCTATGCACAATACTAGTTGAGTGAAAACCATCCAATGCAAACAAGATATGCCTCATGATTATTTGAATGATTCTATTTTCTCTTTCCAATCCCTTTGGCAAGTCTTGAAACCTCATCGAAAATTAATGTTTCAACCTGAAATTTGTGACACCGTCATTTGGTCTGATATGCACACTTTAAGAAAGAATGATTATTTATAATGGGAGCACAAAAAAACATGAGAGCACACATAATACAAATAGAATATACGAAGAAAAAAAGTCCTTTGAGTAGTTAAAGAAATACGTACCATTCACTAAGTTGTCACACTAAAAAAAAATTGGATGATATGTAGGAAATAATCTTTTTACCCATGAAAAAATATTTATGGGAAATATTTCGTGGGAAATGCACTTTTTTACCCACGGAAAGAAATCTATGGAAAATAATGCATGGGTAATAAAACATTTTCTTGTAGCGTCACGACATCTAAAATCTTTAACCTCAAGGCCTAGAGGACAGCCCAAGCTAAGCTGAACCAAGGTCAAGCGTGCTTGGGAAAGGTTAGGCAGGCGTTTGCGAAACCTGCTTATTCACCTTATGTGGTGGAACTCCCTGTTGCCAAGAGGACAATGGCAAAGATTCGACCGGGTTCGAGCTCTATTGTTAAGGTTACTGGAGAGGTCGTCGAGGTGGAGCAACAATGGTCCCTTGGGGGTGGTGCTTATCGTCTAGGAAGGCCCTGTTTGGTGAGGTTGATGCCCCGATGACGGGGCTTACATTTGGACCTCCTCCTTAAGGGAAAGGGGATTCCTTCTGAAGAGCCACCATAGGAGTCTTTGGCAGTTAAGGTTGCGGTAGGTGACCAGGATTTGGTTGATCTAATAGTTGGGGAGAACTTGGGAGAAAGCCTAAAGGGTTGCGATTTGGCAAAAGGGGATGATGTGGAGAGTTGTGCGAGGGGGATGAAAGCTACTGCGAAGCCTACTGGGCTAGTGTGTGTTCATTTAAGGTATGAAAAAAAATTGATCAAAGTCACAAAACACTCAAATAAGCCAAAATCAGCAAGTTCCAGACAAATTTTGTTCTGCACCCCCTAATTTACTCATACAATCTTTTATTTTTTTTCCTTGTATTTTCGTATGCTTCTTATAAAAAATAGCACTTTAGGTTTCAATTATTTCACCTTTGTAACAAAAGTAGTCAAAATCGAGATATAAATCGTAAAATCGTAAGATCCTACGATTTTACTTCGTATTTACGAGTTAGATTCTACGTACAATCATAACATAATAGTATCATAAGATCGTCATACAAAATAGTAAAATCATATAAATTTACGTTTTCTTCAAATTTTATGTTGCATTGCCTCGTCACCTTCTTAACTAAATGATTCAGTTTAAATTAAACATAAACCTAACTAAAAGTTAAAAAAATTTATTTTTATGTGTTGTCACCACATTTCATCCAATTATAAATGAATACAGTTGTTGTTAAAATTCATTTTCCAATTAAAAATTAATACAAAGTTTCACCATCACAATACCACTCAATTAAAAATTAATACAATTATTTTATTTTCAGCCACTAATTTTGGATACACATGAAACATTTATTTTTCCTTTACCATTTTATTTCGATTCTCTTAATATCCCTTATTTTATTATTTAAAATTTAAAAGTTAAAACTGGAATAATTTATACTTTCACAAAAAAATCAATAATTATTTTATTTGTACAACATTAGTTGCTTTGCACTCACGAAGTAAAAGAAGTTCTAAGATAGTTCCTTCTCCTTCTTCTTATTTATTGGAAAACATTGCATTGACCTACATACTAGCTGTAGCTATTGTTTCCTAAACCTGACACAATTTGTTTTTTCCCTTCATCGTTTTTATCTCTTTGTTTTCATTTGTGTCTCCTCCTTTGTATATTTATATATTCATTTTATTTACAAAACAAAATGCAAAAGCATCTTTAATATTATAAGGACTTGAAAAACACCGTTAATATTGTAATGACTTTGGGTGCTCCTAATTCTCCATGTAGTGATGTAATGATGTGGTTAATATTGTTAATACTATAATGGCTTCATGTGCTTCTAACCCTCCCTTTAATGATGTTGCCATTGACAACTCAGAAAATGTTCACTCTAAAAGTGCTTATATTTGTGTACTATATTATAATTTTGCGTATAATATTATAATTTTAAATTATAATTTTGTACAAAATAGGTAATAGTAATTTCTTTAATATTTGAAGGGTGCATTTCCTATAATGCAATGTTTATAAGGATAGATTTTGATCATAAGTCACCCATAAATATTTAATGGAGAAAATGAGTATCTGGTTAGGCCAAACCTAAAGTGGTGGCGAAGAGAATTGTTCTTATTAATGTGCTTTATGAAGGAGATAGAGTTGATGAAAATTGTTTTAGTTTTAGTTTTAATTTGAATGATGATGAGTTAAGTTTAATAAAGTTGTGCATAAGCCCTAACTATTACATTTTTAAATCTTCTTCGACAGTAGACCATAAGAATGAACTTCACTATAGTCACACCCACCATAATCCCTCCCTATCATTCAATGGAGATTTGTTGGATCCATGTCAGGCTTAGAATTTTAAAATGACATGTGTTATATTTCGATAGAAATTGATTAAGAAATTTAACTATCTTATACTATAATTTATTTATAAAAAAATAAATTTATATAGTCACACCCACCATAATCCCTATCATCTAATGGAGTTTTGTTGAATCCATGTCAAGCTTAGACATATAGAAATTTAAAATTAAATGTGTTATATTTCAATAGGAATAGATTAAGAAATTTAATTGTCTTATACTATAATATATTTATAAAAATATAATTTTTTTAAAGATTTGTTGTAGTTTACAATAAGTTTGATTCTCTAAATTCGATATTTAAGGTTTCGATCTGATGACGATGTTGTTGTTATTAAGGTTTAGATTCTTTTGTTTGTATTTTTCGTATTTATGTATGCTTCTTATAAAAAAACACGTTATATATTAATTATTTCATTCTTATAACCAAGTATTCAAAATCGGGATTTAAATCATAAAATCATAATATTCTATAATTTTAAATCGTATTTAAGAGTTAAATTGTATGTACAATCATAACATAATAGTATTGAATAGTACTAGTAAGATCGTTGTAAAAAATCGTAAAATCATATAAATTTATGTTTTTTTCAAATTTTCTGTTGCACTGCCTTTTCACCTTATTAAAAAAATGATCCAGCTTAAATTAAACATAAACCTAACTAAAAGTTAAAAAATGAAAAATTTTATTTTTATGAGTGTGATGACCTAGATGACCCAGACGGGCCCGACAAACAAAACGGGCCCAACGACCCGAACAAGTGTGACGATCCAGACGGGCCCAACAAAACAGACGGACCTGATGACCAAGATGAGTTCGACGACCAGAACGGGCCCAACGAGTCAGACAAGCCAAACGATCTGAATGGGCCCAACAAACTTGATGGGCCAAATGACCTAAATGGACCCGTCTGGTCGGGCCTAACGATCCAGAAAGGCCCGTTTGGTCAGACCCAACAATGCGGGCGGCCCGTCTGGTCGGACCCAACAATGCAGAAGGGCTCATCAACCCGGATGGGTCCAAAGAACCAGACAAACCCGATGATCATGAGTCCGACGAACAAAATGGGCCCAACAAACTTGAAAGATGAAATGACTTGGACTGGCCTGTCCAAATCATCGGTTCCATCCGGATAGACGAGCTCGTCCGAGTCATTGGGCCCATTTGGATCGTTTTGGTCGTTGGGCCCGTCCAAACCGTCGGGCCCGTCCAAACCATTGGGTCCTTCATTGTCGTCGATCCCATCTGGGTCATCGGGCCCGTCCGGGTCGTTGTGCTCGTCTGGGTCATTGGGTTCGTTCGGATCATCGGGCTCGTCTTGATCCATTTGGCCCGTTTGGGTTTTCGTGCTTGTTTAGGTCGTTGCGCAGGTTCAGATCGTTGAGCCCATTCGAGTCATTATGCTTGTCGGGCCATCTGTCTCGTTGTGTTTGCCTAACTCGTTGGGCCTGTCTAGCTCCTCGGGTCCATCCGGCTCCTCCGTACCGTCGGGGTCATTTGGGTCATTCGACCCATTCAAATTGTCGTGCCCATTCGGATCATCGTTCTTGTCCAGGTTGTTAGGATCGTTAGGCCTGTCCGGGTCGTTAGACTCGTCTGGATCATTAGGCACGTCTAAGTCATCATGCCCATCCAATTTTTGGACCGGTTCGGGTCTTCGGGCCCTTCTAGGCCTTAGGGCCATTTCGAGTCATCGGGCCCGTCTAAGGCTTTGGACTTGTCTGGGTGATCATACCTGTTTGGCTCGTCGGGCCTGTCTAGGTCTTTGGACCCGTCCGGGTTGCTCTAATTGATTTTTGACTCTAGTTTAGTGTAGTATTATTTGGGGGGCCTAACCCACCTTAGCCCTAGCCCTAACCCACTAGAGAGGGGGCTTTGGAGGCTGGGGCATTTTTTTACCCCCTTATTTGGGGCCTCCCTAAAAGGGGGCTTCGTGAAGAGTGGGTCAGGGTTGACCCATGGGTTAAGGGTCAAATTGACACCTCTAACCTCTACACACATTAATTTAAGGCTAACTACAAGGTTCATGCATCCACATTCACTGGTTTCATGCAAAACGACTTATGCAAGAGACCAACCCTAGCGGCATGCGTGGCAACGCTTCGCAAGATAACGAGACTAATTTGTTTTTCAAAACAAAAACAACATAATCAATCAAGAACAACACGCAAAATGAGGAAACCATGGAATTCAAGCATCAATGATGGGTACGTAAATTAGAAGAAAATGAAAACAAGGTGTAGCTTAAAACACAACAAAAATCAATAACAAGCTTCAAACAAAAACATAATGCCCTCATATTTAGCCATACAGGTTTCAAACTCTGTAACTCAAACTCATCACACCTATACACCAACCACTAAACCATATGTTTTTCACATAATTATACCACAAATTTATAAACACATATATTTCATATTTTATATAGTAAATAAAATAATTAAGTTAGAATATATCTACAATCTTAATCAATCCATTAATTTTTTTCCATAGATTCTCTTTATAAACACTCCTTACATGTTTCCACTCTATTTTAATATTAACATAATAGAACCAGGTTAAAAATGAAAATTGAAATGTTGAGTTAGACATGTACCTGTATTAAATATATAACCAAGTATTGGGTAGAGGTTGATTTGTTTTAGGAACTGTCACTACGAAAAATATAATTTTTATTAGCGTTTTATTTCTAGCGGTTATACGAAACCGTTAAAAAAATAAAAACAATTCTATCGATTATCAAAACCACTGCAAATTTAACAATTGATTTGTTTTTAAATCATAGTTCTGCCTTTCATACGATTTCATCCAATAACACAACAACACTATTTTTCTCTTTCTTTACAAATCTTTATATGCATCTCCACTAACTAATGCGATCTAAGGGGAATGAGATGAGGTTGTACCCTCTCCATCCAACGACAGTGTTGTCTTTCTCTTCACCGACCACATTGTGTTAAACCTGGTGAGAAACACTTACAACTTTGGTTTTCCTTTCCTTGAATGATTTAATCGTTAGGAATTGATTACAACTCGAGAAAACAATGGTGTTAACTCCTCTTTGTTCTTGAAATTTTGTTGAAGAAGAAAAAAAAAAACCTAATCTAAAAATGGGAACTAAAGAAGTGGAAATTTAATGAATAAAAGGCTTTATTTCTACTATAAATCAGATGACTTTTATTTTAATGAATAAAATCCTAATCTGCACTTGACTGGTATGATTCGTGTGTTGATGCCACTGATGTACGCTCTACTATAGATATTGGTGAGTCACCAACAAATTTTATTTTAGTTTAGTTTCATGTTGATGCCACTAATGTACGCTCTACACAACTTATGTGTTCTTTCACCCAAAATGCCAATGAGTGATTGGTGGACCTCAAAAATTGGTATTCCAGGTTATTATACTCTTCTTTCAAGTTTTGTTAATTTTCGATAGATTTTTGGAAATACTTTAAAATGCAAGACTAAAAAAGTATCACATTTTCTATTGTTCTATTCTGCTTCCTGTTTAGAATTTTCCTTTATTATGTCTTAGTTTATGCTTATTGCATCCTTAGTAGTTGATGAACCTCCATGCGTCAAAATGGAGAAGAGGAGCTCCATGGATGGCAGCAGATGCAACTGGATGAAGGAGATAAAGGCAAGTTTGTAGGCTTTGGTAACTATGGAGTGGTGTGGTGGAGATGAAGTCTAGGAAAGAAGACTATCCTAGGGGGCTAAAAGAGCTAAGGTAGAAAGATAGTCTAGCAATTGACTCATGAGGTAATAGTGTGGAGTGATCTCAACATCTAGTCTATTACCAAGCAAAAGTAACCCAATACAGGTGTAAGGAGGCCCCATTTATAGTAGGATGATTGGCCTTAATGAGATGCTAATTCAACACCAAATGAAATGGAAATGTAGCTTGGAAAGAAAGCTTGATCTATGGTCATTTGATGAAAAGGAGTGAAGGATCAAAAGCCATGAGGCAAGTCACACTCTTCATGCTTGCACCATGAGGAAAATGCGCACCAATCTAGCTTTCTCCAAGCATTCTCGGCCAAGCTTCAAATTGTGCTTGAATTAGCCCAATTTTGAAGGATAAACAACAATGTACTTTGGTATTTTATTCTACAAAGCATGACCTAACAGTTGGCCCAAAATAAAATCTACTATAATGCTCCAACATGCATCCTCTCATATTTTGACATCTTCCTTAGCCTATGAAAATAACATTTGAAGCCCATGATGATTTTGGCCATCTTGAGCGAAGTCCATTTGAATCTTTTTAAGCATTCCTCTTGTTATTGAGCCTTTGATTGGGCTTGGGCTTTGAATTTCATGTGGGCCTAGAGTTGGGCCTTGGATGGACTCATTAGTAGTATGTCCTTCATTCAATTCACCAAATTACTGTACATTCCAGAGTTCTGAGAACCAACTAATACTTCATATTAAGAATTCTTTTAAATACTCTATTTCAAATAGAATTTTACTGTTAGTAAGTCAAGATATTTTCATATGTGAATGAAACCATACTTAATGATATGTATTCAATATTTCACTTTTTCTTTGCTATGAATATAGATCACATCAGCAAGGAAACTGGTGGTGAAACTTAGAACACATCGCCTAAGGATATGAGTTCTATGCATATTTAGTTTTTCAGAAATGAAGGACTAAAAATTTGCACCCAAATTATTTTAAAATTTGCATTTGGGTAGGTCTTTTACTTCCTTAATGGAACTCTCTTTAACATCTCATGGGGTCAATGAGTACCAAAAATGTGGGGTTGAAGAGAAAGATGGCTCACAAGGCACTAATGGGTTCAACAATGATTTAGCTTCATCCATAACCCAATGTCCTCCTCTTTGTGGTGCTGGAAATGAGTATGTTCAAAAGAGCACGCATCACCATCTTGAAGAAGCAAAATTTAACTTCAAAGCCAACGAGTTCACCAATCTCATGCAAGGCAATGAGTCTTTTCTTAGCTTTCAATTGTTATTTTCCTTAATCACATCTTAACTTTTTTTCTTTGTACATATATTTAGAATGGAAGACTGGTGTGAGATTGGTGTTTATAGGGAGAGACCATGCAAGCTGCCAATGCCAAGAAGCCATGCAAAATTGTAATTATAGCAACAAAGCCAAATTCAAACCCTTCTAAGGATCCTAAAAGTGTTGTTGCCAAGGTTTGCTTAATTGCTTCAAACATAAGATAAATTATGTCACATATGCACACCATGTTTTGATTGCAAAGTAAGAAAACTTAAAATAAATAGGATTATGATTTAACTCCATTGATGAATTTTTGCAGGTTGATTTGATCACCATGTTGGAGAAAGCAATTAGTTATGTGAAGGTTCTTCAGTTGCAAGTAACTAACATTTCTGCCTTGACAAGATTAAGTGATTTGTATGCATGCAATTCTTTATTTAATTTATGTTTTGATTATAGAAGGTGAGTATGTCAAGTGGTTTTGTTAATTCTTTGATACTTAGGAGAATAACTAACCTAAAAGGTGATAAAAGCTCAGCTTTCCCACCACTAAATAACTTAAACCCATGAAGACATTGTAAGTTCAATGACTTAAATGCTTCTTTCTTTTAGAAGTTTTTAAGAAAATGAACTGTAGTTTACTTTGATATCATAATGCAGGGTATTAAGAAAATGCAAGATTAAAGGAGAAATCTCATAATATATTGAGAGAATGGAAAAAAAAATCCTTGTAAGTTGTTCAACTAGTAACTTACAACAATTTTAACTCCATGATATATTATTTCAAGGGTCACGTTCCATTTGAGAATATCTCAAAAAGGTGTTACTGTCTTGAAGCCTTTGATGAAATGGATAGCCTTGTCAAGAGTCATCCACGCTTGTATATGAAATAGTGAGTGCTTCTCAAAACTCATAACTGTGTTTGCCTTTTCTATATGATCACTATATGTAACTATTTACAAGAAGGCGATTGATTTGTGATTCTAGATTGCATTGGATAGTTTCTTTTTCTTTTGATAGAGCATAGTAACATTATTTGATCATGTAACAGACCTTGTTTAGTAGTAATAGGGGTAGGATTTATCAAAATTCTCACTTACTCTTTTCACTTTGGTGACATACTCACCAATCTTTAAGTATGATAAACTTGTTAGTGAGATCCACTAGTTTCATGAATCACACACTGCTAATTGATTCAGTAAAAGATAAACCTTTAAGTATTTATCGTGAAATCTAAAAACTTTCTCAATTATCCTTTTGTTTTCTCCTCCCCTTTTCATAGGATAGACAAAACCATTATGCAATTTACAATGTTAACCAATTTTGTGTCATCTTTGACTCAATCACTACTATACATACCTACATCTTCACATATAATACATTTGTTTCATACCTTATCCTTTCTTTTGTGACTACACATCTATCTTGGAGTTCAATGAAATTGTCTTTAGACTAAGTGAGTACTTTACTATTCTAAATAACCTTCGTAAACAAACTAAGAGAATATTCAATCAAAATGATCGATCAACATTGTATTCAATCAAAATGAAAGGGGAGACCAATTCCTACTAAACTGAATTAATTATAACAAATACAGTTAACTAGTAATTAAATACAAAGTATCCATTATAGGATTTCTGTTATTAGGATCCACATTTTACAAAGTACCAATGAAAATCACTTAAAATTATTTGTAATCATGGACATCATTTTCAAATAAAAAGTAATCATTACTTTTTTCTGCATTCTTTTATATCTCACTTGTAATCTAAGGTTTAGTGATAACTTATTTGACATATCCCCTTGTATGAAGGTTCATGCATTGTGTGGATTTGGCATATGCAGTAGTAGACTTGATTGTTTCTAGAGTTGGTGCAATGACTTGCTATGAAATATTGGCAACTGGAAAACCAATTCTAGTAGTTAAATTGACTCTTGACAAGGCTATCCATTTCATCATTTAGAGAGAAGCAAAAGCCAATGCGCAATACACATAAATTCTAAATGCACGTGAGTTTATACGTATGTGAAGGTAACTTTAATATAGTAGGAAATAAATGATTAGTTATGCCATCAATTTTTTTTGTGTTTATTATTCCTTTAATTCATTAATGCCTCTCAAAATTTATTGGTCTATAGTTGAAATTCATGTGTATGGATTAAACCAATGAATGAGTGACAATTTTAGTGGATTGAAATTGGACATTGTTTATATGAAGTCCATTTAATCTTGTATAGGTAATTAAATGTAAGATGATTACTATCTAAGAGTTATAACTTGATATATTTTTTTGAAATAAATGTGTTTGGATCACCCCACTTGGCTATTAAAATGCAAGACTTGATAACCTTCTAATCTTATACTTAAGCATTTCATAATTAATTTTGTTTATAGGTTATTGGGAGGGCTTCGCAGGACGCATTATGCATAGTTATTAAGTTTTTTGAGATGGATGAGACATATTCTTCTGTTGGGACTCTTAGATAAGCTTTAAGTTAAACTTTTGAAATATATTTACCATTAGAGTTGTCATTTTCCTTTTCCTTTGCTTCATCTTTAATACAAAAACTACCTTTTGTCATAACATAAGGAAAAGGAAGATTATCCTTAAGAATGATAATATTGTCAGCCATAACTTCTACAAGCAATTATATTAATTATTCTCACTTTTCCAAATATGATGTGATTGTTGATATTGCACCAGAAATCAAATGGATTCCTGATAATAATGCATACAAAAATTTAAAGATTGTTGTTGAGATAGATAGTGATATAGATGTTCAAATAACATTTAACCAAGAATTTAGAAGGCGTTACAAGTCCATTGGTGCACCAAAAGTTTTCATGCTCAGTTTAATGTAAGTTTCTAGTGCTGAATAGGGAACTTTAGGTTTTAGGAACATGAACTGACATGTTTTTTTTCTTTTGGTCCTTTGGGTTCCAAATTCTTTGTAAGTACTTTTTGGCCATATGTCTCATATACTTTATGGCACTTTTTCATCTCCATCTGATTGTTATTACCATATTTTATCTTTGCATTTATTGGTACACATTTGTATCATGTACAAGTGAATATTTGGTATTCATATTTTCTTGTAGCTTGCTGAAGATGCATATATTGATCATGCTTATTAAAAGTCTCTTTTATTCATAACAGGTTGAATGCAAATAACCGGATGACTCTATTGGCGATAAGCTTCTCCTTAGATGTAGCATAATGGAACATGTGACCATTTTACCCTTGTTATGATTGTTAACTAAATTGAGACATGCCTAGAGGTGGAGCAAACAACTAGAGAACAAGCAACATATAATACTATCTTAGATCAGATTTATAAGGTAATATCACATTAGATTGATTCTGTCTTATCTCCTATGTTATTACCATGTACATTGGACCATGTTTTCTATACGTGCATAATGAAGCACACTTGCATCTTATATGGATACACTGAGTAACTATCATCATCATTATTTTTTGTGGACATCTCCATTTTAGATTTTAGGTTCAAAGTGCAAATCCATCTCGTAAAATTGGTTTGTAAAGTGAAATTGAAGCTTTATTAGCTCTATTGAAATTGTCTTTCTAGTTGATATAGGATTAAACTTTGGTTCATGCTTTACTAATTTCACTATTACTTGCAAGTTCTCTTTGGTATTGATTCTCATACATGTACAGTTGGATTGAAGCATTTGGTTAATTTGCTACTGGGATTGGAAATACTGAAGTAGGTTTTGTTCTGGGTACTAGGAAGCTTCTATTCAAGATAGCTTCTTTGCAAGACTCACATATGTTGGTTTTTAATAGAAGATATTATGTATTTTCTCTTTTCATGTTATTTTTATCTTATTAGCTTGGTGTATTACTGATTAGAATTTGCAACTAGATTAGAATTTGGTTTGCAGCCAACTTTGTTGTATCTCTTGCTTTTAACTATTCAAATATTTCAAAGAACATATTATTTGGTTGTTTTGTATTTCAATGACTTATCTTCACGTTTTAGTTTTTTTCTTGCAACATAAGGTGGTTGTTAGAGATATGTTAAATTTGTCATTATGTATTGGATTATTTATAATTTATTTATATGATCCTAAAATTATTTTTTGGATTTTTAAAAAAATTTAAAAAATATTTCAAATAATTTTTGACAGTTTTTAATTGTGAAAATATGATATATTTTGTGGCAATTTTTAAGTGTAAAAAATGTTATATTTTGTGACAGTTTTTAACCATCAAAATATGATGCATTTTGTGACGGTTTTTAATCGTCAAAATATGATGCATTTTGTGGCGATTTGTAACCGTAAAAAATATGATGCATTTTGTGACGGTTTTTAATTGTCTAAATATCATATATTTTTTAGTGCTTTTTGACCGTCAAATATGAAAAAATATTATTAAATTAAAGTACATTTTGTAGCGATTTTTAATCGCTATTTTTTTTTCTAACAACAATACCAGTGGTTAAAATATTTTTGTCAAAAACCATTTTTGACATGTGTAATTGTGGCGGTTATTTTAACCGTCGAAAATTTTATTTGTGACAGTTTTTAACTGCTAAAATTTGTAATATTAACCTTCACAAATATCAATATTTTTGTAGTGTGCCTTTGATTTAGTTCAAATATTGTCTCACTTCAACATTCAAGCACATCTTTTATGAAGCAATAAAATCATGAACTATTTTATCGTACATAGATTGATCTAATATTTAATGTATTAGAGTTCAATTTTTCAGAGCTAGAGATGCTTTCCTCCCTAAATGTTCCAAAACCCATTGATGCTGGTGGAAAATCTGGAGGGCGAGGCAAGTTTGCAGGATCTTAAGCTGACAGAGTCACCTTGGTATTATTATTAAGAAATATAATTCACCATGATTTGTAGATTTACTTTACACCTTGATAGTTGATTGATTTAAACTTTAGTATTGTTGACTGACTGTACTGATAGAGGTCGTACCCCACCAAATTAAAACACTTAAAATGCAGTATGTGACAGTTGAACCAAGTCGTCTCCCAACGACCAATGTTCTTGTTAAAAGCCTCAATTTCCAGATGAACACAACACAATAACACAAGGGAGGTTTTGGCAGATTCAGTATGTTAATCAACAGATTAAATTAAATGCTACAGTGATTAAAAACGTATTAACATCCTTGATTCAAACACAATTTCACTTATCATAGGCCACCAAATTAACACCAACTCTGCCTTTTCTCAATCCACTAGATAATAATTCACTAAGCGAAAATTACAATCCAGCTTCATTATGCAATTAAGCAATGCACACATTCTTAAATTCGTGACAGCCAAGCTACATACATTAAGCATGAACATATCTTAACCCAAACGTATGCAATTACTTCGCAAATTAAGCATTAACAGATTCACCACATGCATTCCACGAATTCATAACAAAGATATGGCAGATTTCATGAAACAAGCACAACCTCAAAGCTTCGTTGCATTTTTCATCAATGAGTCAATACACGAATTTAGCTAGACATGGAAATGGAGCACACAAACTCTTCAAATCTGGAATCACAAAAATAGAACTGAAAACCTTAACTTCAAACTCTCCAAACGTAATTTCAACATCAAAGGACGAAATTAAGAGCTTCAATTGAATGGAAAATGATGCAATGGTATAAAAACAGAAAACCCCATCAATAGTTGTTGTTCCAAATCAATAAAGTCTACAAAACGAGATGCCCAAGCTAGAAAATGAAATCAAAATGTAAAACCCTCAAAGGGTGCCGTCAGATGTGCATAAAAACGATAAAAATGAGGTAAAAACGTGAAAAATCGCAAGGAGCACTTCCATGGAAGCTTGGAGAACGAAAAATGGAGGTTGGAGGAAGGTAGAAGATGAAGTGTGTGGCTCCTTGCATGCATCCAGACCTAATTTTGTGGTCCCATCACCCCTGCCACTCATATTTACAAAAATGCCATTATGAGCTGCAAAATTAAAAAAAAATGCCACTATTGGGCCTCAAATGTTGGCCCATGCACTCAGATGACGTGGAAATGACGTGAAAATGATATGGCAACGATGTGGCAACTCTCTTCAACTAAATATTAATTTCCAAGCTCCAAAATTTGCTTCACCCAAATATCTAGAAATAATTAAAAACAAAAATTAGGCCAAAAAATGTGAAATTAGTCCAAATTCGGAACAGTGGCCCAATAAAGCCCAACAAATGAAAAACACTCTAAAGATGAACAATTAAGCACTGAACAACTGTCAAATGGGTACGCAAAGGCTAGTGGAATGGAAGAAAATAATGACTCATCAAAATCGACCACACTTACCCTTTTGCACTCCTGGGCAAAATTAAAGAGTAAAGCAAAGCAAGGACATCACAGACATAATAAGAGAGAAAAAAAGACACAAGACAAACAGACTCGACACAGACAAATAGAAACACATCCAACACAAAAGGATTCAAAGCTGCAAGGTATCCATGAACATCATCCAAGCAATTCAGAACATGTTAAGTACTCAGTTCAGTTCAGCTCAAAGAGAGAATTGAAAGCAACATAACCTCACGAAATATGCACTGTATCACTAAAATCTCTAGGCTACTGTTTGCTCTCAAAGCACCCCTAAAAAACAAACATCAACAGACTTGGCAAGCCTCTAGAACCAACAACCAAACCAAAAACACATGCATGTCAAGATCAGAAGGACTTTTCAAGGTTGTAATGGGGTTGAGGACAAGGTGTGGAACATATGGATAAGTAGCTAATACACAAAGGAAATAGAGGAGCAATGGGGAATAAGTCTCAATCA
>Ga0214545_1008077_pt1 | contig 17098 bp, 9 predicted proteins | sample CNSS4metaG_FD_160064 | JGI IMG/M metagenome (GOLD analysis project Ga0214545, IMG submission 160064) | Root nodule microbial communities from cowpea collected in UCLA plant growth center, Los Angeles, California, USA - CNSS4 | ecosystem: Host-associated > Plants > Roots > Nodule | place: USA... | reverse complement strand
ATTTTTAATAAATATAATTTTATTTTATATATTAACTTAATAACATTACAATATCATCTACTAATATAATATCACATATTTAAAAAATCATACACACGCGACGTTTACACTGATAAATACATACATACATATATATATATATATATATATATATATATATATATATATATATATATATATAAATTAATTAAAAATTATATAAAAAAAGATATGAATAACCAAAAATATTAATGTTGTTTTAAAGTTTGGAAATAACAGTTAAATAAAATAAAGTAACAGGGAGTAATTATTTGTGATATCCTAATTAATGAATTAATTAAGTTAACCACACAAAAGTAAAACTCATGAAAGATTCTGACGAGCCAACGTTCCACACCAGAACCTGTCAAACAAAACCAGACAGCCTCTTTTGATAATTATGAAAATATTGTTTCCAATAAATACCTAAAAGTCGTAACAAGTGGGATCTTACCTTAGTTATAATGACACATCAATATTATTTGTGTCTGGTTTAAGAAAATAAAATATATATTTCGCATGATAAAAGATTGGCTATTTCTTCCTGCACCTTTTCTTTTCCTGCAGCACCATAAAATCCTTAATCTTCAAAATATTGTTTATTAAAATTAGGTTTAAATCCTTAAGTCTTCGTCCCCTTCACTCCCTTAGCTCCTCTCCCTCTCGGACTAAGTTTCCACCGTTTTTGTGCGCCATCGTTTGAGCTCGTGCATCCTCCACGTTCAAGCTTTTTCCTTCCCTTCTAATGGCAAACCATAATGAAGGCAGAGAAGGCGTTGGTCTCTCTAATATATATATATATATATATATATATATATATATATATATATATATATATATAAAATTTATTCTTTTTAAATTTTAATATATTTGATATAATTGACTCTTTCAAAAAAACTTTATACATCTATACATAAATTTTGATATTTTGAGATCCATGACTATTCTATTCTCATATTCGAGGTTTTTATTCTCTTCCATAAAAAGCGAAGCATCCCAATTTGTATTTATTGCACTGATTGTTGGATGGATTGGGGTTAGGGATGTTAATCGCACGAGTAAGATACAAGTAGTAGTTTCTTTGTATCTTATTTATTAGATAAATATTTATTTTGTCCCGTATCTGTATGATCTGTTATAAATATTTATGGATACTCGTGAGTATTTATAAAAAGAAAATTTTAAAATATTTAACAATATATTTTAACTATAAATTCAAATAAAATACAATATAGAACATTTATAAATTTCAAAGAAAATCTAAATAACCCATTTAAATAGTGTTGAATGACAGGATTTTTTAAGATGAATTGATAAAAAGTAACTTGTTCAAAACTAATGTGTTAATATTTTAATCATTTTTTAATTTTTTTAAAAATTTAAATTATAGTATAGCGGGTACGAATACATGTCCTATGACACTCGTACCTGTCCCGTTAACTTGCGAGTTTAAAAAAAATACTCTCACCCGTTACCCGTAGATTTCTATTTATATATTCATTTCTATCTATTGCAAGTTTTATTTGCAAATATTCGCGTGTATGAATTTTTTTTGACATTTCTAATTGGAGATATGTCATTGAGCATACTTTTATTGCATTTTGAATTAAACAATTCGAAATGTATTTGGAAAAAATATATTTTAAATCATATAATTTAATAATATTATTATTATATTAATAATAATAATAATAATTATAATAGTATTTTTAATATTATCAACATTAATATTAACCCACTATATTCCTTATGTGATATTTTTTTTATATTTATACTTTTAATTTCATTTGTATTTTCATACTTATGACAAATATTGGTGTTAAAAATATCCCTCAACTCCATGTTTATCAAAATTAATTCTTGATGAGTTTGTTTTAGAGATGGAGAGAAAATTGAAAGAGAATTATGAGGAGAGAAAAAGGAAAGAAAAGAAAGAGCAAAGGTATAAAGATAAAGAAATTTTTTTTAATAAATATTGGAAAATCTATGCTCAAACTATGGTGAAAGAGAGATGGATGAAAAGAAAAAACAAAGAAATGAAAATTAGTGAAGAGAAACAAATTAAAGATAAAGAGTCGAGAGAAAAAGAAATTAGAGAAAAGAAGTTGATAAAAAAAAGAAATGGAAGAAAGGTTTTCAGAGATAAATAATTTAAAGAAAAGGAGTTTATAGAAAAAAAAAAAATTCAAGCAAAAAATATAGAAGAAAAGAAAAAAAGAGAAATAAATAAAAAAAGTGGTGAGATGAAGGAAAAAATTCAAGAAAAAAATATAGAAGAAAAGAAAGAGAAATAAATAAAAATGTGGTGAGATGAAGGAAAATTTAATGATAAATATGATGTTTTTAATGCATATATTATTGTTTCTATTTATGTTTTATGTTGCATGTGAGGTCTCTTCCGCTTGCATGCGTCATTTTAATTATCAATAATAAGTCTTTTCTTATTAGTGATCATAACGGTATGTCCTGGTCTTTCTTGTAATGTTTCTATGTGTAGATAGAGCATCTTGTAGAGTTAGAGGCGTGTGACGTTTGACGTCTATTGTAAGTTATATACATGTTTGAATTACTCATTACATTGTCGTACTGTGATTTGCTGGCATGATTGAGTTGTGTGATGTTTACCTATTGAATTGGGGGTTAAACCCATAAATTTACGTGATTTGAGTTGTATTATAAAATTTGGAAATATTGTATGATTGTATTGTGAATTTGCGATTGTATTTGAGTTATGGTATGATATAAGAGATATGAAATTATGGTATGTGCTTAAATTCTGTCTGTATAGAATTGTTGATGTATGGTATTGCAATTAAGATCAATTGATATGAATTTTTGTGATAAACTTGAGATTAATTAACATTTATAGTGTTGATAAACTCGTGTTTGGTATGTGCAAAGCATCTGTGAAGGTTCTTAGGGGTGTTTGGAAATGATTTGGGATTGCAAAATTATGCAGAAATCATATTCTGTAAAATTATGCAGGTCTACTAGGCGAGTTTCAAGTCAAGGTTCACTAACTTTTAACTCGCTAAGCGAGAAAATACTCATGGGACGAATTAATTGAAATATTTTCCATTGGAGCGCTAGTGATACACGTGTTGGGCGAATAATTTGTCGCTGATCGAAAATGTATTTTCACTTAGTGAGGAGACGTGCTCGCTGAGTGAGTGGATTAGTACTTGATTGGGTGTTTTGTAAGTTTTTCTTTGAATGATGGGTATATGATATGAGATTGTTTGTAGGAGGTTGAGTCGAGATTTGGTTGATGCTAATCCAAGGAGGATTAGTAGTGGTGGTAATAGTGTGTGCATTGAAGTAGGGATCGTCTTGGTAGCTATCCTGATGCTCTAATAACCATTCAAATTCTCAAGTAGAGATGAATGAGGTATGTGGTGAGAGGAGTAGGAGGTCCTAGCCTAGGAATTTACCTTGACCAATAAAGTTGGTGAAAGGTCTTAGTGGGAGTTGTATACGTGGTTAGTCTATACATAGAGCTAGTTTTGATTTTTAGTTAATTTACATAAATGTCATATTTTTATAGTCCTATTTTTTATAAGATTATGTGAAACACTATTTTATTTGTATTTAAGCTACTAAATTGAGATGTTACAGAACTTGAGTATTCTATAAAATATTTCTAAACTCAGAGGCAGGAACACGAACCAGAAATAATTAAGAAATAAATTGGGAAGCAATAAATGCATAAATGTTAGATTACAATTACTTATCACTACATTTATACTGAGTTATTTTTATTAATCTACAACTATTGATATGTTAGATTACAATAACTTGTATCTTAAAAAATAAAAAAAGACTTTGACACTTGTTTGTAAAAAAAAATAACTATTTGACAATTAATTATATTAATATTTTAACCATCTTTTGCTATTTTTAACTTATTAATATATAATATTATAATATTAAAATAAGGTTGTTAAGTAAGTGATTTTTTAAAGGATGTGAAAGTATAATTGTAGGAAATGTCAAAAGATATAAATTTATAAAACTATCAATATTTCATATAATTTTCATAATTAAGCTTTCTACATTAAGGAAAGTTAATATATGATTTATTCCGAATAATTTAGAATACAATTATCTAATATTAAAATAAGACTATAAATGATTATTTATACTCTTGAATAAGATGATACAAAAGTACTATCACAAAAAACAAATAATTATTTATACAATGAAAATTATAATAAAATAGAAAATTCATGTAAGAAGTTGAAACTATGCCATTACTTTCTTTTTTCAGAATAATAAAAATAAAAATTTAAATAATAGTATTTTTTAAGAAATATAAATATTTTTTTAAGGCATACATACATGTTATTAAACTTTACGAAATTATCATAAGAATTAATAAATGTGTAGTGAATATTAATAGTAAATTAATTAATAGTGAGGCTACATACAATTTGAATTCTTTATTAGATTTTTTTTTGGTGATATTTCTCTATTATGTTTAACAAAAAATAATACCAAAAAATATATTATATTTTTAATATTCAACAGATAACAAACATAAAAAAAAAAATCAGTATCTGGACTATATCATGCGGTATATGTAATAATATGATAAAAATGAAGAGGACAAAAAGAATTAATTTGAATTTATAATTAACGATTACAATCACATCTCAAACAAGTTGAGGGATCAATTTTGGCTACATAGCTACAGAAAATATCTAGCCTACCAAATCGATCTTGATGTGTATTGGCATAAGCTAAAAGGAAATGGTTAGAATAAAAAAAGAATGAAAAGAATTAGAATAAAAAAGAATGAAAAGAAGCAATTAACGTTGGCGTGTGTCTGAGCTACGTTAACTTAAGCTTTGGTGAAGCTGGCGTCATAAGGAATGCCGGTGGCAGGCAACCAGGTGCTAGCTTGGAGCCAGGGCTCAGCGGTGAATTGTGCGGCCTCCTCCCTGCTGATGAGACCTTTGCTGAAGGGTGCCCTTGCGTTAGCAACGGAACCAGGTCCAGTGTTCCCAAATTCAGCGAAGTAGCAGTCTTGGGTGTTGGGCTCAGTTGCAGGGTTCCATGGAATGTAGGCCTCTGGCTGGATCAAGTCACCGATCACGTTCTCAATGAACACTGCCCTGGAGAATGCCTTCCATGGCCTTGCAAGGTATGTCTTCACTACCATCCGCTCAGGGAAGAGTGTAGGGTCGGCGGTGATCTCGCAGTTCTGGAGGACAACTCCAGTGGGCATGTTTTTCTGTTGTGTTCCATCAGCCACCACTATGTTCTGTTGGTTTGCGTCGGGCTTCCTCACCAGGATCTTCGAGTTCTGGATCAAGGCGGTGGCGTACCCGAAGATGAAGTCGATTGTTCCAGAGATTTCACAGTTGCGGTAAAACTGACGGTGGGCGTGTGCGTACAAAGTGTCTTGGTAACCGCGCATTGCGCAATCGAAGAAGACTGAGCGATCACCCTGTACACGGAGAGCCACTGCTTGATGTCCGGCTGCTCCAGCGGTGTTCTCGAATGCAATGGACTTTGCCATGAAATCCTCAGCAACAGTGGCTGCACATTTTCAAACCATTAATTAACTACAGATAGATACAGATGATGTATATATATTTTTTTCATTGAGTGGACTTACAGAAGGTGGCGGTTCTCATTGTCTTGGTACCCTCGGCGTAGTTTAAGCGTCCGGTGATGATGGTCTTGGTGGGGCCATCGCCGTAGATGAGAAGGTTCAACTTCTTCTTGTCAACAAGGATGTACTCGTTATAGACGCCAGCCTTGACGTAGATGATGAATCTTCCTTGGTGATTCTTGGGGTAGGAGTTGATGGCATCAAGAACGGTGTTGAATTGGCCGCTGCCATCCTGAGCCACTGTAGCATGGGGGATAACTGGTTCTCCAGCCATGAGCTTGCGATCAGCAGCGGTGAGCCAAGTGGGGTACCCTTCTTGATCAACATCAAGAAGGCGACGAGAGGCTGGTTTCAAGGCCAAGTTCAAGTCCATGGATTGAAGAACCTTTGCAATCCCTGACACGACATCAAGTGCCAATCCAGTGAGCTTTCCAACGTTGTCCAAGCTACCGGCCTCCAACTGTTCCTGAACCTTCTTCTCGCCGTCGGTGTCGAAGCCGTCGAGGCAAGATTGCTGGTAGGCCACCACAGCACCTAACCAGTTCTTGAGTTCGGCACTGCGGTCGGTAACGTCCGAGATGTTGCTCTCTTTGATCAACACGCCTGAGGCTTCGAGTTCGTGCATCGCGCTTTGCAACAAATCCTTGCAATCGTCGAGGGCCATCTTCATTCCCTGGCTGGTATTGCCGTGCTCCACCGTGAGCTTGTCGCTCATGTTGAAGGCTTTTATGACACTGTCCATCGAGGTTTTCACCACGGTGACAATGTAATCCTTAGGGTCTGAGCTGTTTGCAGAGGAAAGCACATTGTGGCACAGTTTTGGGTCGTCTGAGTCTTGGCACAACGCTGTCACAGCTCTGGTCGTGGTTTTCAGTTCTCCTGTGCTGTTCGCGTCTGGCTTCGGGCTCTGAACTACGGCAACCACGCCAATGACAACACCCACCACAAGGACGAGCGAAATTGCGGGACCGAGTACTTTACCGGACATTTTTTTCCTTTTTCTGGGTTCCTCTTTATTGGTTGATTCCCTCCGAAGGAGATGAATTAATAGGTCAAATCGGAGAGAAAGGATTATTGGGAGGGATATATGCTTTTCCCTTCCCTGTTTATTCTTTATTATTATTTGTTTGAGGAGATTGCAATGAGAAACCATGCAGAAGTAGGGTTGTATTTATACCTCATCACACTTCCTTAACACATGGAATTCAGTTTTTGATTTTGTGGCTTTTCTGTGTTCCGCCATAAATGGAACTGAACTTTTAGCTACCTCTATTCCTCCGACCAATTCATGGTGAGGAGAAAAACTAGTTCATGAATGATGCACATAGATTCATACATTTTCTCCTTCCGTTTTTAGGATTCTCATCTCTTTCACACGTTTTCCTCCTCTACTCTTTCATTTCTTATATCGTTTCTCAAATTAACTAGACAAAAAATAAATAAAAACGGATTGACCATTTATTTTAGAATAGAATTATGTTATTACATAATAAAATTATTTTTTTATCAACAAATATATATATATATATATATATATATATCTATATATATATATATATATATAGACACTTTAGGGGTGCCTCAACCCTTATAGAGATCATGATTTTATATTGAAGTTCTTAGATAAACTAAAACAACCTAATAGATGTGTATAGCAAAAAGATTAGAGACAAATAGAGGATTTTACATATTCAAAGTGCAACTAAAAACTAAAAAGTACCTCCTTAAGAATATCCACTCATAGGTACTTGTTCAAGTCGGTAACCATTGGCAATTATTGGATTCATTCCCTTTAGTCCAGTGCTAGATTCAAATTTGTTCATGAACTATTTGAGAGCTTCCTGATCAGTAAATAGGTATGTGTGTAACATTTTGTTTCCTGACATATTACTCAAAATTAAACAGCAAAATGTTGTGCGTCCAGTAAACCATTGCATCTTTGAAGACTTCCCCTGTGAAATATTCTGCATAAAGCAAAAGAGACCTCTAGATTGAATAGTCTGAGTGGATTATAAAACATGTTTCCTCCATATCATATTTTGATTGGAGGATTCTACGTTATTGATTTGATGCACTCAATTGGGCACAAATTCCAATCATTATAAGAGAAATGGACATGTGGGACTTTTTATTTCATCCATGCCCAAGCATTTAATTGTGCCAAAGTAAAGATTTCCTCTGGATCCACTTTCCCTTGTTTAAACACAAACTTATTTCTATGGTTCCAAATATTCCAAATAATTGATATCTATAAGCCCTTCCATATTTTATTTTCTTTGTTATTTAAGGTCATTAAAGAAAATTGTTAAAAATGCATATTTAGTTGATTATGTTGCAGTGAACTTATACCCACCCATTTATTACAAAAGTTCCAAACCATGTTTGCAATTGTACACGTTAAGAATAAATGGGTTGTATTTTCCTCCTCCAACCCGCATAGGACACATGATGTTTCTGCTCATTGTAACCCTCTTCTGCTCAAGTTTTCCTTTGTTGCTATTTTATTCAATATTGTCCTCCACGCAAAATATTGTGATGATGGAGCTACCTTTATACTCCAAAACATGTTGAACATATCAGAATTTTCCCCGATAATTGAAGTTTTCAATTTCAATTACACAGATTTGATTGTGAATTTGTGTTCCTCATTTTTCCATACCCAAAGTCCTCTCCTTCTCTTAAAATTTGTGTTTGATTTAACACTTTTTTAAAATCCTCTAATTGAGGCAATTCCCACTCAAACAAATCTCTTCTCCATTTCATCAACCATACTCAGCATTGTTAGTCCATTCACCCAACTTTCTTAGTGTTTTCTCCTTAGTAATTGAGTTCTCATATAATAAAATTATATATTCATAGAATTATATTATTATATTATAAAAATATTTTGCATGTTAATTACATTTCATTCGATCAATCTTTTATGGTCTAAATTTAATTATTTTTCATCTTATTTTAATTTATTGTAACATATTAACTATAACAATTAATGAGATTATAACAAGTATACATTTTCATTTTATTAATAATATAAATATTATATATGTTTTCATTTTATATAATTACTATTATAATAACTTTTCTAAGTTTAATGAAATATTTTTGTAATTATGATTTTTCAGTATAACTTAATGTAAATTTGTTACAATGACTACAATTTTTAAATTATCTTAAATAATAAAATAATAATAATAATAATATATTTTTTCATTGTAAAATCTTTCTAATATATGTTAAATTTTTTATTAATCCAAGTTGATATTTTTAATATTCTCATATTACTTAATTTTTGTCCTTTTAATTTTACTATGTTACTCGTAGGAGATTAGTTCAGAATGTTTTAAAAAACTGTTAAGTTTGGTAACTGTTTGTACGTGTACTGTTTACATTGGTTCACTCTATATAGAGAGCTAATGATGCATCTATAAAGTTGTCTTCTATCTCATTTCTCATAGAAGATTGTTCTGGCAAAAAATTGAACATCTTTTAAAAATTGAATATTTTTTAAAAATTGAATTTCTTTTACAAATTGAATATTTTTTTATAGAAGACAAAATTTTACAAACCTTTTTAACTTAATGCGAAATAAAGAGTACATTTACGTCAGAAAAATAGTTCTCTTTGACCTCGAGGATTAACCTTTAATTTATAGACAAAGTGATTACAAAAATAATAATCGACTCACCAAAATATTTTTTCTATAAAAGAGATATCAACTAGTACCAGACAAACTTAGGCCCAATTCATAGGTTCATATACTTTAGGTTAGTCTTGGAATGTCTTATCCATTTTCAGAAATCAGGTCAGACGTACACAACCCCTAGTCTTGAACATCAGTATCTAAAACGTAAAGGCTGAAAAAAAGAAATCCTAGTTTTGCAGGGATCATCACTTTAACGCGTCTTCACCACCTCGAAGCTGAACTTGGGTAATCCCTTTAGATGGGTGAGAGGTGACTTTGGTTGGTCTTGAAAATCTAAGACGAAAATCGAGTGATGAAGAAAAAAAGTTTTCAAGAATCAATAGAAATTTGACAGCAAGGCAAAGTTTTTATTGTATCAATATATGAGTTCCAGAATCTTTAATAAGATCTCGAAGGTAATAACTGCATACGGGAAGAAGAAAGTTTGAGCTCTTACAAGGGAAGAAAATGAGACCATTGTGGAGTATTTTGAAAGGTTCAGGAATTGGTTAATACCATGAGGGCATGCAAGGATGGTATCACAAAACAATCGGTGGTTGACAAAATCTTGAGGACTCTTCCTCAATGATTTGATCACTTGGTGGTTACCACTGAAGAAACATGAGATATTGATTTAATGGACTTAGAAGACTTGTAACACTCGCTCGAAGGTCACGACGAGTACATAATCAATGAGAGGAAAAGGGTTCAAGAACTAACTCTTCAAGCAAGAACTGGTTATAAAGACAAGAGCAAAAAGGCTGGTCAGAAGACAAATAGAAAATCAATGGCAGGCAAGGTGAAATTGAAGTCTGCAGGTGATTCTAGAGAGGGTAATAAAAAAGAAAACTCCTCTGGAAATGATGAAAAGGAGTGAAAAGTTTGACAAGATAAAAGTGAGAGCAGATGGTCATTTTGCTCGAGAATGCCGTAATCGATTATAAAAACTCAGATGCATAACTCAAACTACTATAATCTATTACGATTCCTTTGTAATCAATTACAAACCTAAAAACATCCAACTCTCCACGATTTCAGAACTGTTCATTTGACCAAATAGGAAAGGTATTAAGGGTGTACGATTTCTTCGTAATGAAATCGTGTGGGACCGCATGACTTGACTTGTTTATTTTCATAATTTTTTTATAAATCTTTCTATTTTTGTAATAACCAAGGTAGATTTGCCTAAAAATGAAAAAGTTAGTTTCACACTCCTTTTAGAAACATTTATTTGACACTTCTTTTAATAATATTATAATATATTATAATTTTAAATTAAAAATAATATAATTATAATTAAAATATTATTATTTAAAAGTGTCAAACGTATGTAATTTGCCGTTTTGCAGTCAATATATCATTTTTCTTGTATGTGTACGTCTTATTTCTCTGATTCTTCTAATTAAGTTTCTTATCCTTATGTCAAAAAGGCCACACACAATTCTTTTGTTTGATTCTATGTATCCCTGGTTTTTGTATAGTCTAGTCTAGGTGTATAAAATGGTTAAAACCTCAAGTATTTCCTATAATTGATATATTTTTAATTGTTGATTTCAAAAATAAATAATAATCTTTATAGTTACTCACATCTTCAGGGAAAGTGATAAATATTTTGACAATCTTGTTAATATTAATCAACACTCTTAGTCAGAATTTATCTGGTTTCCCTTGGTGCTTCCTTCTTATAGAGAATACTTCTTTAAAAATATATTCATTGCCGGAATTTATATCCACTTAAATGTTTATTTTGTTTGAGAGGTGTTACATGCATCTTCATCTAGTCCTCCAATATTATCTTTCTTTTTCCTTTATATATATTATTGTTCCGGTGTGCAAATTCAGGTTTTGTTAACTACCAGAACAATTCTAGTCTCTCTCTCTCTCACTGTTCTGAATTGATTCCATCCCCTATTTACTCCCTTATGGCTCTTTAAATACTCTTTCCAGTAACCTCCCATCCCTACTGATCCGAAACTGCTCCCTTTCTTTCAGCGTCTTTTAGGGAACCGTCCAAGTAACTAACCACGTATCTCGATGGTCCCTGTGTTCAAACCTAGGTTTGGGAAACCACTTCCGATAATTTAGGGAGTTACTATATAGTGGGCCTGCTAGGCCTAACAATGATTACTCTGACATATGACTGAGGGAAATATCTGACTTCGTCCTGCGAGCTGGCGACCATACTCAAAGTTAGCTCGGAATCCGAGCTCAGCCCACTCTGGTAGGTGGCGGAGCTAGGTCGGTGTCCGAGCTGGCCTTATCTTAACTTACTATGAAACTAGGTCGGAGTCCGAGGATCTAATTATCCCAGTACACAGCCCTCCGACCCTTCGTCGAACTTGTTAGGCTAAGGGTCGCATCCTGTACTTTGATTAGACATTCCTAACAGCATTTATTATCTTGTACCTAACCTCTACACGTGTCAATCATCGGCTAGGCAGAGGTTTTTAGATCTCGTGGCTCCCCTTAAATCCAAAAAGTAACCGTTTTCAGACCTTTTATCTTCGAACATATTCACTTTTCGTGGGTGTTTCTTCTGGCGGGATTTTGCCTCTTCTGACCAGTCTTTGCGCATTCTCAACCTTCTTCCAGGTACGTCTTCCATTTCCCCTTTTTCTTTTGTTCATCAGCATAGGTTGCATCGTCTTTACCTTTGATCGTTCTAGGATATTGTGCTTGATAGGCGAAAACATCTTGTAAGTTGTATTATATCTTTGGTCCTGGATCTTCTTTAGGGATTAGGGTTTTTCTTTTCGTAGTCTTTACCCCAAAGAAACGTAGTTGAGTTTTGCTTCCCCCAAATTCACTATCCTGCTTGTTTTGGCCTGTTTTTCCTGTTTCAAATTTAGCCCTCTGCTTTCTCCTCGTGTTTGCTCGCGTTTATTTTCTGGGTGAAAGTGTTTAGGGTTTTAGGGTTTGAGATGACTTCCTATGATTCGCAATATCCTTGGGCCTCTTTGAGTTTGAAGAGGGAATGTACCAGTTTGTGTACTGCGAAGAGGATTAAGGCTTTTAGGGATGGACAAGCATTGTGTAAGGACGACGAAAAAGATGTGATAGTAGGGCTTTGTGAACTGGACGAGCCGGTGTGTAGAGATGGCACCCTTCCCCCTATCCAAAGATTCACCTTCATTTATGCTACATTTTTCGAGAGGCTTGGATTTCGATTACCCTTTAGTGATTTTGAGAAGGATTTACTAACCATGTTAAATGTCGCTCCTGCCCAACTACACCCGAACAGCTGGGGTTTTGTCCGAGCTTTTCAGATTCTCTGCGCTGGCTTAGATATCATCCCCACGACTCCTATGTTTCTATATTTTTTTGAGTTGAAACAGAGCTCCCCTAAGCAATTCTGAACTTCTTTGAATAGCGTCAGTGGTCGGGGTCTGCTTACCCTGTTTCAGTCCTCGTATAAGGGTGGTAAGGGTGCTTTCCTGAAAATTCTCGCTCTTGAGCATAATACTGCCTTACTGGAGGGATTTCCCTTATACTGGACTAGGCTTCCTACTCCACAAGGTGCTCGCCAGATGGAGGAGCTAACATTGACTGAAAGAGAGGGCTGCGCTAGACTGGAGGGTTTAGAGGTCGTTTTTGATATTCGTAAAATACTAGACCTCGAATATCGCAAAGTAGACTTAAAGTTGTTCATCGGTATACACCCAACCATGCACTCTAAGTTTCAAATTGTCTCTTATGCTTAATACTGACGTTTACTTTATCTGATTTTATCAGAACGCCAGATGGATCTATCACAGAAGGAGCTGCTTCGCAGGATTAAACAACATGAATCAAACAAGGTCGGGGCGAGTTTGAGGACGAAGGGTTCTTCTTCAAAAGCCATAATTTTAGAAAGCGAGCAAGAAACCACACAGAGTGACCCCAAGTTAAAAAGGAAGAGAACCGAACCGCTGAACTCGAAGGCCTTAGACTCCACAGATAACGTTCCGCTCAGTGCTTTGAGTTTAAAAAAGAGTTTTTGGGATGAGAAATTTACTCACTTGGCCTATGGTCGAGCGAATAACTATTTTCCGATTGATGATAAACTGCTTTCAGGTCGTCAGCTTTCCTCGGTCCAAGAAGGGCTTCTCTGTAACATCCATCAAGTTGAGGCCTCCTCGTTGTTCCTTATGGGTCGCCTCGAGGCATCTAAGCGGAAAGAGTCGAAAGTTGTATCTGACTTAGCCGCTGCAAATAAAGAGATTGAGCAACTTCGGGTTGATCTGGTGGATTTTGCGAAGCTGAAGAAGACCCTTGAAGATAAAGAGGCTGAGCTAAGTGTCTTGGAAGCCGAGGTGGATGAGTTGAAATCAAAGGCTGAGAGTTCATCTGCTTGGTGCCAAGTGTTAGAGGATGAGAAGGAAGAGCTCGCTGATCAGTTGTGCTCGACTTTGAAAGAAGGTTTCCAGCTCGCCTTAGACCAAGTGAAGATCCTCCATGCTGATATTGACGTATCTGCAGCTGACATTACTAAAGAAATAGTAGATGGTCAATTGGTTGAGTTAAGTTAGATTTCTGAGGAGTGTTGACAAACGATGTATCTTTTTTGACTAGTATTTTCCTATATTTTGACAAACTTTATCATAATACTCGCCTAAAGAAAGTAACTTTTATGGTATATCTCGACTCAAATTTTGAGATTTTTATTTTATTTTAAGAATTGAATCGTGTGAATTGTTGTGTAGTAATACGAACTTAGGTTGGAATCGAGTTGGATTTGTTAAAACCGTTCAACGTGTTTTGAGGTTTTATGCCTAGCTCGTGGCTGGGTCGGTCCGAGTAAGCCCTCAGTGTGCTGAGGTTTTATGCCTAGCTCGTGGCTAGGTCGGTCCGAGTAAGCCCTCAGCGTGCTGAGGTTTTATGTCTAGCTCGTGGCTAGGTCGGACCGAGTTAGCCCTCAGCGTGCTGAGGTTTTATGTCTAGCTCGTGGCTAGGTCGGACCGAGTAAGCCCTCAGCGAGTAAGCCATCAGCGTGCTGAGGTTTTATGTCTAGCTCGTGGCCAGGTCGGACCGAGTAAGCCCTCCGCGTGCTGAGGTTTTATGCTTAGCTCGTGGCTAGGTCGGACCGAGTAAGCCCTCCGCGTGCTGAGGTTTTATGCCTAGCTCGTGGCTAGGTCGGTCCGAGTAAGCCCTCAGCGTGCTGAGGTTTTATGCCTAACTCGTGGCTAGGTCGGTCCGAGTAAGCCCTCAGCGTGTTGAGGTTTTATGTCTAGCTCGTAGCTAGGTCGGACCGAGTTAGCCCTCAGCGTGCTGAGGTTTTATGCCTAGCTCGTGGCTAGGTCGGACCGAGTAAGCCCTCAGCGTGCTGAGGTTTTATGCCTAGCTCGTGGCTAGGTCGATCCGAGTGAGCCCTCAGCGTGCTGAGGTTTTATGCCTAGCTCGTGGCTAGGTCGGTCCGAGTAAGCCCTCAGCGTGCTGAGGTTTTATGTCTAGCTCGTAGCTAGGTCGGACCGAGTTAGCCCTCAGCGTGCTGAGGTTTTATGCTTAGCTCGTGGCTAGGTCGGACCGAGTAAGCCCTCAGCGTGCTGAGGTTTTATGCCTAGCTCGTGGCTAGGTCGATCCGAGTAAGCCCTCAGCGTGCTGAGGTTTTATGTCTAGCTCGTGGCTAGGTCGGTCTGAGTTAACAAAATTCTAAAAAAAAAAGAAGGTTTATATATGAGTTTGACGCCCACCTCGTTAAAAGACCCTCCAATAAGGTAGGGAAAAAGAGTGCGGGGTTTATTTGAAGAAAGAATTACATGACGACAAAATAAAACAAAGAGTAGATAAAGAACGCTAACTAAAGTAAAAACGCAGGTTTGAAGCGTTCCATGTCCTAGGAATGGCGGCTTCATCCAATGTTTCTACTTTGTATGCTCCTCCATGCAGGACTTCTTTTATCCGAAAAGGTCCGATCCACTTAGGCGACAATTTGTGTTCGACCTCGGTCAGATGTGCTCTTCTCAGGACGAGGTCATTAACTTTGAAGTCCCGGGGAATTACCTTGGTTCGATATTTCCGTTCTACGCGTTGTTTCGTAGCTTCTCCAGTAATCCTTGCTAGCTCTCGAACCTCTTCCAAAGTGTCCAAGTTTGCTCGTATTCCTTGTTCATTTGACTCCGGCGTTATTTCTCTTCTGCCTTCTGCTGGACTCCCAATTTCAATTGGCAGTAGTGCATCCGTTCCATATACCAGGCTAAATGGGGTTTCATGTGTGGTTGACTGTGGTGTCGTGTGGTAGGCCCATAGGATTCTGGGGATTTCCTCGGGACAGGGAGATTTACTTGCTAAAACCCTTCTCTTGAGAGCTTTGAGTATTACCTTATTAGCTGCCTTCGCTTGACCATTAGTCTGTGGATGTTCTATGGAAGAAAAACGTTGGGTAATTCCCAATTTCTGGCATGTGCGTCGCACTTGAGAGCTGGAGAATTGAGTTCCATTGTCGGATATGAGACGACGAGGTACACCAAATCGACATACGAGGTTCTTCCATATAAACTTCTCTACTCCTGATGCAGCGATGGTGGCTACTGGCTCTGCTTCTATCCATTTCGTTAGGTATTCCACTGCTACAATAAGGTATTTTAACTAGCGTTTTGCTAGGGGGAAAGGTCCAAGGATATTTATCCCCCATGTATGAAAAGGCCAAGGGGCATGTATGGAGTGCAGTATTTCTGGGGGAGCCCGGTGGACATTGCTCTGTCTTTGGCAAGGATCGCAATGCTTAACATGTTCTATGCAATCTTTCCTCATAGTGGGCCAAAAATAACCAGCTCGGAGGATTCTTAGCAGCAGGGCTCGTCCTCCAATATGGCTGTCGCAGATCCCTTCGTGTAGCTCGGACATGATCCTTCGAGCTTCTGCGTTCTCCACACATGTTAGTATTGGTCTTGAGAATCCTAAACGAAAGAGGTGCCCATCCACGAGGGTGTAATGGGATGAGCTTCTCTTCACGCGTTGCGCTTCCTCCGCATTATCAGGCAAGGTTCCATCAGCTATGTAGGATCTAATAGGATTTATCCACGATTCAGATTGAGAGATCCTATTCAAGCTCATTATTCTGATTTCGCTGGATGAATCCACTCTGGGCAAAGTGAGTGTTTCCTTGATCACCGACCTGTGCTGGCCAGGTTTGGTGAAACTGGCGAGTTTGGATAAAAGGTCTGCTCTACTATTGTCTTGTCGGGGAACATGATCTAGACGAAAAACCCTGAAAGTCTTTACTAACAATTTTACATACTCTAAGTACTTTGCTAATTGAGGATCCTTTGCTGAGAACTCACCGTTGAATTGACCTGTGACTAATAGCGAGTCACTCCGAGCTGACAGTTTCTTCGCTCCGATCTCCTTAGCTAGTAGCATGCCTGCAATCAGAGCTTCGTACTCGGCCTGGTTATTACTGGCTTTGAACGAAAATCTCAGGGATTGCTCAATTAGGATTCCTCCTGGTCCCTCGAGGACGACTTCTGCTCCGCTTCCCTTTTGATTTGATGCACCGTCGACGGATAGGATCCATTCAGGTGGGGTTGAGTTGATGGGAGCCTGGTCCGAGTTTAGTGGTGTAGGCAAGGTGAGCTCAGCCAAGAAGTCGACCAATGCTTGGGCTTTGATCGGTCCTCGCGGCTCGTAGTTTATGTCGTACTCTGCTAGCTCTATGGCCCATTTCACCAAACGCCCCGTCATGTCTGGCCGCTTGAGAATTTGCTTCACGGGGAGATCAGTTTTTATTTGGATACTGAAACTCTGGAAGTAATGTCTGAGTTTCCTGGCAGAAGTGACGACAGCTAGGGCCGCTTTTTCGAGGG
>Ga0214545_1008068_pt1 | contig 17111 bp, 9 predicted proteins | sample CNSS4metaG_FD_160064 | JGI IMG/M metagenome (GOLD analysis project Ga0214545, IMG submission 160064) | Root nodule microbial communities from cowpea collected in UCLA plant growth center, Los Angeles, California, USA - CNSS4 | ecosystem: Host-associated > Plants > Roots > Nodule | place: USA... | reverse complement strand
ATACCCAATTGAAAAAGTCGGGGATTCCCCATACCCATACCCATACCCAGTCAATGCGGGGATTCCCCGTCAAAATGGGGACGGGTTCGGGCAATACCCACGGGGACGGGTTTATTTGCCATCTCTAATTAGGACTTATATGCATAATTTAAATATTTATTCGTGTAACTATAGTTATACATTTTTATAATACTTAAGCGAACTTGACCATTTAAAATTAATTTGTTATGTTGAACGGTATAAATCATATTTTATAAAATATTTGTTAGTCGCGTGAATAAGTTTTGTGAGGGGGATTTTCTTTCTGCAGCCCCATATTTTCTTCTTGCACTCCTTGCTTTTTTAAATTTCAATTATATCTCGTTGAAATTATAGTTTAGGATCGTACAATTTGTAATCAAAAAATATATTTTAAATTGTAGAGAAGTAATACAAATTTACAATTATATAATTTGTAATGCAAAACTGAAAGTCAATTTGAAAAACAAATTACATTCTGGATTTTGGATTGTATAATTTATAGTGTAAAATTATATTTTGGATTGTATAATTTGTAATGTAATTTTAAAAAACAGTTTCTGATGCAAATTACATTATAGATTATACAATTCATAATATAATTTTTCATTACAAATTCTATAATCAGAATGCATACAGATTGTGAAATCTGAAACTTATATTTTATGTTTTTCATTGTTAATTGTCATTTTCTTCTTACACTTTATATTGTTGTGATATTTTCATTTGTTTTAATGAATATTTGTGAATGTTTATGAGGTTAAAGGTGGAAGAAGAAGATGAGGGTGAAGGTGGAGGTAGAAGAAAAAGATGAGATGGAGGGAGGTGAAAATAGGGTGGAGTTGGAGGTAGAAGAAAAAGATTGGGTGAAGGTGGAGGTGGAAGAAGATGGAGTGAAGGTGGAGGAAAGTATGGAAGTGTTGTGGGGGAGGAGGAAGGAAGAAGAGGAGAACAAATTTAACTTTTTACTTTATTTATGGTATGGGGGTGCAGGAAGAAATTCAAGAAATTCCCTTTGTGAGGCCGTATAGAACTTGTTGAACCATATTTGTTTGGTTTGTTTAAGTGGCTTTAGCTTAAATGGATCAGAGTTGGGCCATTATGACAGGCCTCCTACTAAGCAACTTGGATCCAACTAATTTGTCTTCATTAGCGCAACCAGGTTTATTTAAGAATTAATTAAGTTATCAAGGGATTTGATTTTGACGTGTAATTGGCAGTAAATTTTATATACAAACAAAGTAACTATACATTCAGGATACTGTTTCAAAGGCACTTTTTTGTCATGTGTCAACACATGATAAATTTGTTTGCACTAATTAAATAAAACCTACTGTTTTACAAAATAATATATTGTTAAAAGACACAATTGTTTATGCTATTTTACATTGAGGACTCGCCTACTACACTGATTTTTCGTTGAAGACACTCACATAAGAACTATAATTATCTCTAAGGGTCTTAATCATGTTCACCAAACCTAAACACGAAATCAACGATGGATCCAGCTGTTCCCCTCTAATTTTCTACAAAATTTTGGAAAGTAAAGAAGACAGATCACACAAACCTTTTTAGATTTTACAGATGGCAACACATTCATTTAAACATCAAATTCATTATTGGGTTTGTAAATGAAATTACTACATCATTAATGGTAGGAACTTAGTGAAATTTAATTTCAAATATGTTTTAACAATTTAGTAACTCACCGGTCAGCAACTACAATTGGGAGAAATTAGCCTCTCATATAAGATATTAGGAAAATTTTCACAAAGACAAAAATATAAACACAAATTGAGGGTTTGTTTTATAATTATAACTTTATTCATTTTCATTTATAAGTAAATTAAATTTGTATCCAAGCTGCATGATTGAATCCAAAAGATGAGTCCATTTGCATAATATCTTATTCATTGTTAAACTACGTGTTGTTAGATTCCAGGCATTACTCAGAAGTAATGGAAGAAAAAAATGAACAGCTTATTGACTTTTGGCTAACAAGCAAGACCTATACCTATACATGCTTCAATTAATTTCAAAGATTAGTTCACATATCACTTTCTCCTACAAAACATACATGCGTCTAAATATGGCAATATCCTATAATTTTTACGAGTATGGAATAAAGTTTTAAATGAAATAACGGATCTAAATATTTATGTGTACTAAAACTAAATTTTAACTAAATAAAAAAAAAAACTAATTCCTTCTTGAATGAAAAGATTATTAAAGGGAATAAAATATAATTTTTCACTAAAATCTTTTTCCTAAAAAATGAATTATAAATATCATAACAACACATTTTTATATTGCTTAATTTTTTTCATAACAACAGAAACTCCAGCTGAATGTGATTTATTGTGTAAAGAAGCACTGATAAGTTTAGTAGGGTGCATTGAATTATTATAATTTTTAAAAATATTAATTTTTACAAATAAAAATATTAGTTGTGATTTTTTATAACTTTCAATTATGTGTAGGGTGCTAAATAAAAATAATAAGTTAAATTTTATGTTTAATATAGTAAGTCGTAAAAAAACCAGTAAATTATTTGGATTCATTTAAAAGTTAATTAAAAACTAGATCTAATTCAGTACATCTAATAAAATTCATTCAATTTATTCACTAATTTTCTTAATACATACACGCGCACAAATATATTGTCCATAAAAAAAATTCCTTTATTTGTTATGTTTTTAGGATAAATGATATCAATCCATGCAATCAATATTTAAAAAAAAAATTAAAATTATGTTCATAAAATTTGGTAAAAGTCAAAAATATATTTAAAAAAAAACTTATAAAAGAATTGGCTGAAGTTAATTTGATCAATTAAGTATAAAAGGAATCACTATTTAAAAATAATAATAATGAATCTTTTGCTGTGAAGTAATAAATTTCATTTAATCTGTTATTTATATATAGATAACAGAGAAATAAAATATTTTGTCACCCTTAATTGGGTTGAAGTGAAATTTCCTTTGATTGAGTATTAGCAGACTACTTAAATAAAAACTTTTTGGCAGTACAAGTGACAAAATTTTGGCGGTGGAACTCGTACTTCATGTGGCTCGCACAAACTTTTTATCAACCGTGAAAGTAAATAGGGTATTTTAATATAGAATAACTTAATATTGATTAAAATTAATTATTTATATATTCTAATAATTTTGTAATATAAATATACTGTACTGTAATCCTAACTATATATTAATCTCTAATTCACAATTATATTTTATACTTTGTTAAATTATGTTCATCATTTACAGGAGCAAAATTATTTTATAGTTTGCTTAAAATTTAAACCTGGAACTAATCTAACTTATCAAAATGAAAATATATATTATATCAAGATAAAATATTTTAGTTCAGAAGATATATTTTTTTGTTGGAACTATATATATATATATATATATATATATATTTTCATACGAGGATTATGATCATACGTAATAAGCATCGAGAGATTATGTTTATATGTATATGATATTAGTTTTCCATATATAAGATATTTGATATTATTTTTATTTTTAAAATTTTAAAATAATAATGTGATGAGTCTTTATTTTTATATATAATTTAACTTTATCTATTTTATACAATGTGAGATTTTTGATTCACATTTAAACTATTTTCAATATTTGTTGTGTGTCTGTATCACATTAAATCATTTTATAAAATTAAAATTATCTTCTTACAAACCATAACTAGATATTTATTACGTGAAACCAAAAGGTGGAATATTATTAGTTTACTAAATATAATGAGCTTGAAATCGAATTAGTTTTTCTTCACTAAATATTGTTGCGGATTTTTTTGAAAGGTAAAATACGTATTAAACGAATGCGTGTAGCCCCTATGTTTAGAAGGAAAAATTTAAGCATTAAAATGTTTTCTTTGCATAAAATATTATTAAAATGTGAAAAATATAAGAATATCAGGAAAGGTTAGTCTGGAAGGGTAAAGTTTAAAAGGACAGAAAATTGTTTACACCACCTAAGAAATTAGTCATAGGTATCGACTTAAATAAAAAGAATAATTTAAAATCTATTCCAATTTAATTAAACCTTAAATATTTTAATTTTGAATTTTGATTGAATTGGATTGATTGATAAAGGAGCACCCTAATACTAATGTAAAGATGAGTAAGAGCAGGTTGTGGTGTATGATTGGAGTGAATTGGGGTGGTCATGATTTCATCAGCTTCTCGTGACTCCTTTAACACCATCACCAATCATCCCAATCCTTAGTTCAATGGACAATTTTCAAGTTTCACCATATAATATGTTAAAGATATAATATAATCCCCATAAATTCCTCCATCCACACCTTCTGCCCTGTTACTCACGCCTCCACCACCACACGTCAACTCATTTTATAAATAATATTAATAGTGCTACTCAAATTTACTAAACTTATAACTTAATACACATCAAAAAAATATATACGCGGGAAATTTAAGACTAATGGCAAGACAACTTGTGAAAATTACAGGATTCTTATCTATGTGCTGCTGCAGATTCAACTTTCATATATCAGACAAACTATTTATAGTTACACTGAAAACTCGGAACATGTAATTCCCAGTAGACTCCATTAAATCTGAATGGGTGAAAAATCCATTCCCGGGTACTGAATATCAAAATCACAAATTATACCTGCCACACTTTTGACTTTAATTCGGATTTAAATATTATTTTGCATAAAATAACAAAAGGTTGATGATATTGACAGAAAAGTTTTTGGTATCTCCCTATAAATACTATTTCGTTGTTACCAGTTTCCACCACAAGCTGTTCCCATGACTTCTTCACACTCACTCTTGTTGCTCTTTCTTGGAGTGGCACTTGTTACTACACCAGCGGTGGCCAATTTCAACATACCCATTTATGAGCCTCCCCCAATTGGGATACCACCCATAACTGAACCTCCACCCATCTATGAACCTCCACCAACTGAAAAACCACCGCCATTATATAACCCCCCATTTCTCCCTCCACCACTGTTCCATCCTCCATATGAGAAGCCACCACCAGTGTATCAACCTCCTGTCGAAAAACCACCACCAGAGTACCAACCCCCTCATGAGAAGCCACCGGTGTACAAACCTCCTCATGAGAAACCACCGCACGAGAAGCCACCACCGGTGTATAAACCTCCCTACGTGAAGCCACCTCCAGTTTATCAACCTCCTCACGTGAAGCCACCACCGGTGTATCAACCTCCTCACGTGAAGCCACCACCGGTGTATCAACCTCCTCACGAGAAGCCACCACCGGTGTACCAACCTCCTTACGTGAAGCCACCTCCGGTGTATGAGCCTCCTCATGTGAAGCCACCACCATATCAACCTCCTCACGAGAAGCCACCGGTGTATCAACCCCCTTACGTGAAGCCACCGCCGGTGTATGAGCCTCCTCACGTGAAGCCACCTCCGGTGTATGAGCCTCCTCACGTGAAGCCACCACCAGTGTATCAACCTCCTTACGTCAAGCCACCACCGGTGTATGAGCCTCCTCACGAGAAGCCACCACCGGTGTATCAACCTCCGCACGAGAAGCCACCCCCGGTGTATCAACCTCCCTACGTGAAGCCACCTCCGGTGTATGAACCTCCTCATGTGAAGCCACCACCAGTCTATCAGCCTCCTTACATGAAGCCACCACCGGTGTATGAACCTCCTCATGTGAAGCCACCACCAGTGTATCAGCCTCCCTACGTGAAGCCACCACCGGTGTATGAACCTCCTCACGAGAAGCCACCGCCGGTGTATCAGCCTCCTCACGAAAAGCCACCCGTGTATCAACCTCCTCACGTGAAGCCACCGCCGGTGTATCAACCTCCCTACATTAAGCCACCACCTGTGTATCAACCTCCTCATGAGAAGCCACCGCCGGTGTATCAACCTCCTTACGAGAAACCACCACCAGTGTACCAACCCCCATATGAAAAACCACCACCAGTATTTCAACCTCCATATGAGAAGCCGCCACCGCTATTTCCACCCCCTTATGTGAAACCACCACCAGTGTTGGAACCTCCATACAATCCACCAGGTTGCAGTCCCCCACCTTTTGGTCACTTTCCACCATCAAAGAAAACCTAATAACAAGTGGCGTCTGTGACGTGCTTTAGAGGGGTCGTTTGTCAGATAAAGTTTTGTTTTGTTTGGTTTGGGAAGCACTTTTAAGACTTCAACTTCCATCTGCTCCTCCTGCATGCAATTGTTCTTAAAAATAAAGGCTGTATCTGCACAATAACTTCAATTTCCCTCTCAACAAAGATGTTGTAATGTGTCTATTATTGGTGGCTTCATCTATGGCTCCAATTAGCTTTTCTTTGTGCTATTAAATTGTCTGCCTTGGTTGAAAAAAATTAAACATAATTCTGTATAATAAATGTTGAAGAACTCACATCAAGATATACTCTTTACTTTTTATTTTATTTTAAAACCTCCTTATACGTGATTTTTGGAGTAAAAATAAGTAGATGAATAGTTAAGAGAAAGAGAAAAATTTAAAGAAAATTGTTCCTCTGTGTGTATATTTGTTAATAGGAAAAATTTTAATCTACACCTCTTAATTTTAATACCCATTTCCAACACTTAATAATTTTTTTTTTCACTTTCTTAGTTAATTCATTCTAAATTATTTTATATTTTAAAATAAAAATATTATTTTATTGGTGTTGAAGAAATTTTGAATAGAAAATGTGATGTTCATTTATCGTCATACTTGTTAATAATAATTACTCTTGTAAATCTTTCGGTATATAATTAATATAAAATATTTATAAATTTTACTTGTAACATCCCATTTAATAGTTGTTGAACTACTAAAAAAAATATATAATCATGATAAAATAAAGAATACAGTAGAAGAAGGTTAATAGAGTATTAATCCAGTCATTCAAAATAACTATGGTAATGCTGACTATATTTACAACATTAAAGGAAATAGAGTTAAAAGAGAGTTCCAACTCTAAACAAAACATACACGCAAATACTACTATCAACAGGTCCTACTCTACCGCCTCAACTCCTGTCCAAGATGGGAGCATCTTCATTCATCTGCATCTTTCTCTGCTCACACAATAATGCTCATTGCAAAAGAAGTGACCAAGTACAAACACACAAAACAACAAAAAGGGTCAGCTAAATTGATTAAAAGAAACATACAATTCATTCATAAACGTTGTATCAATTTAGCGTTTCAGCAAGAATCACTAAATTACAATAACCCAGAAAAGACAGTTGACACTAGACTCAATTATCTGAATCTATGTAAGTGGCATTTGACCTCTTGGTGGCAAGCACTTGTGTGTGGTTTTCAAACTCTGCAGAGTCTGCCCTCAAAGAGTTATTACCCACCACTCACAAGATAAGTCTCATTCTCGTCTAGGACCTGATTGAGTCCAGATACTAAGATCTCCTGTTACTCCTCACAACATAATCCATTTTGCTATATCTGAGCGTGAATGATCATTGGAGTTTTAGGATACATCCAATAGTGAGTCATCATTCCCTTACATACACTAAAACATACCTTTTAGAATTTCCCCTTGAAATCCTAGATCAACCACATCTCTCATATTCCAGTTCACACATTAATACTACACATGTTGTCAAACACCATTTCATGCATATTCATTCTCCCAATTCATGCTTTCAAATTTAAAGTGATCATTCATTCATAACTCACAAAAACTAAACACTCTACTGTAGTGGTTTTCGCTCAAGCTAGAAGGTCTGGTCCAGGCGACAGGTGCTCTCTCACCAAAGCAGGCCATTCTCGCCTGAGCAAGACTCAAAACAGAGAAAAATCAGAAGTTCTGCGAATTCTCGCTAAAGCTAGACTTTTTAGCTTAGGCGAGGTTTTCTCTTGCTCAAACGAAAATCCCTCGCCTGGGTGACAGCTCGAACAAAAGGCAGAGATGAGTTTCTGGTATTTTCGCTCAGGCACGAAAATATCACATTCTCAACATGCTCTTACATGCAATCTAGAAGAACCAAACAAAATGTCATCCTTAAGAATCCAAACATCACACAACACATAAACATGAAATCAAGCCATCAGAAAGTAGCTCCTATACGAAATTAAAGAAACAACTTAACTTCCCTTACCTCTAGACAGTTACCATTTTGCAGAGAAGAAATCCTTAACGGAAGGGTACCATAACCTTACAGGACCCAAGGGACTGGAATGCAGAAACATAGGAGAAAGAATGAGACCCTAAATTCAACTCAGAATAGGGCTCAATTTTAGAAATTGGAAATTAAGGGGACTTATAAACTGAAATTCGATTTACAAGAAGGGGAAAAATGCTCATCCTGGATGGAGTGCACTAATCCATATTTTGTCTGCTACATCAAGAAAAGATGGATGGTTTCAGATGATGGACAAGAACTCAAGCTTTTAAGAGAGGAAATGAAATAGAGAGAAGAATTTGAAAGTGGGAATATTTTGAGAATGAAACTAGTTTGATTAGTTCAGACTAAAAAAGAAAGAAAAGTGGTCTCACATTACTAATATCTAACGTTTATTAAAGAAATTGATTAACTAACTTTTAATGAAATTTTTATTTCTAAAAAATATGTTTTTATTCACAGTACTCAAATTTAAGATTTTCTTTTTATATAATGAAGCCAGGTTTCATCACGGAGAAGTTTGTTTGTGGACCGTATTTACTCAGATCGGGTGTGACAGGCAAATAATAACTCTGTTTGTTGTTTTATATATTAACCATTTATAATAGTTATAGTTTTTGGTTTTTTATCCAAACTAAGGAAACTATCTAATTTTTTTGTTTTTATATAATTTTAAGTCAGTTATCTATTACATTTTTCAGTTTTTATTTTAATAACTATTTTTTAATTATAGTTTTTCTTTCTATTGCAATTTTTGTTTAAAAGATAAATATTGTTTGGATAATTTTTTTTTTTATTTATATATCATAACTAATTTTCTTTTACATATCAAACAAATCAAGAGTATAATTAAAATCAACATTTAAAAAATTGAAAAAATAACAAATAAAAATCAACAATACATCTTTTAGAAAAAGTCAAACACTAAAATGCATAGGACAAAAGGATATTATTGTTATAAATTAACGGTTGGTGATACATTTACTCTTTTATAATGGATTGATTCACTATAATTATTCATAAAATAATTGATTATACCTCTTTATGATATTTAAATAAATATTTATATAAAGTATTTGATTTGTATTTTTTAAGTTACATTTTGTATTTATAAATAATATTTTTAAATAGAATTTTTCATATTAGAACGTCTATGGTGACGAGATTGATCGAGTACCTAGGTAAAATAAACACGAAAACAAAAATGCGCATAGGTTTGATGAAGCCGTGCTTAGGTTTGGGAATTTGGAGAAAAAGTAAAGTGAGTGTAAAATCTTGGGAGGGTAAAAAAAATGAGGGGAGAGTGAAAAATGTATTATAATGTTTTGAAGTCATAAACCTCTTAAAAAAAGAATTAAACCCCCACTATTATTATGTTTTAGACAATTCATCATAACCAACTTAAATAATATTAATTTGTGGAGAATTTTTATAACCTCGACAAAATAACTTCAACTAAATATCACTTTTTTTTGTAGTGTAAGAGGAGAGGGAGGAGACTAGATGTTGAAAGGAAGAGATAATAGAGAATATAGCAATCAAGAGTTTGAAAAGGCAAGCCTCCAAAGAAGGAGAAGACATGAAAATGAGTATGAGGAAAAAGGAGCATTTCTTTTGGGTGTAGCTTGCTTGCTTGCTGAGGGTTGCCTGTTAGAAGATATGTTTCTTCATCCTGACTCTACCATCAACTCATTTAGAGAATCCTTTGTGTGTAATCAAGTGGTGTATATTGTTTTAAGTTATGCGAGATAAGTAAGCATAGACATCACTTCATCAACGCCTCCTATCTATTCCTTTTATGTTCCTCTTGTGCTTGTTTATCTTCTCAAACACACGCTTGTAGACAACATTGTAATGCTCACGATTAGGCTGGGAAAAAACATTAGAGTGAAGTCGTGCACCACCTAATAACATTAGAATGAAGTTGTGCACCTCTCTACGACTTCCCTAATGGAAGTAGTACAACTTTCAATTTAAATTGAATGTTGTACCCTGATACAACTTCCTATTGGAAGTCATCCTACTCGCACACGTTTTATGTGAACCGTGCATCATTTTGGGGTATTGCAACCTAAATCGCGATGAGACGACGACAAAAGGATAAATGGTCGAAAAACATAATTTGAAGTTGCCATCATAGTTTATTCTGAAAGACAACAAAAAAACCATAAAATAAGACATGGTCTGCAAAGACTAGATATTGGGTTCAAGAATCGGTTACACAGGTATTAACCACTTACAACATCAGTCTTAAGATGTGATTTTTTCAAATGTTTATTTTCCCCATAAATAAAAATAAGAGTGCATAAAAGAAACAAAAATATTTTTTTTTTATTTTTTGACCCGACAAAAATTAAATTCGGTCTTACGTATTTTCATTCACAATGAAAAATTAAGGATCACCTAGTTCTAGAAAAATTATTTGAAAAATGCTTTTGGAATTTTGGGAAGTGAACCCGACAAGATTGACCTTAGTCCTAAATATCTCCACTATAGTTGAGAATCAAAGATTACATAGTTATTTATGAATACATAGTTATTTATGAAGAACAAATATTTGGATGTAAGAAAGATTTATAAAAAAAATTATGAGTAAAGAAAACTTTAATATATCATCTTTAATTTTAATATAAAATTTTGTAACACCAAAATTAAATGACCAAATTATAAGTACGTAAAAAGTGATTTAAAATAGAGGTAATCAAATTAAAAGTGCAATAGTTTAAAACATTGAAATAACCAAATTAAAGTGGACCTAAAGTGGGTTAAGACATTGAAATAATAAAATAAAAATGCATCTAAAAGGATTTAAAATGTTGGAATAACCGGACTAGAAGTACATCTAAAATGGTTTAAAATATTTAAAAGGCATATTTTTGTATTTTCATTATTTATCAAAAAAATATTTTTAATATTACTTTAAAACATATTTATATTTTCTTTATTTAATAAAAATCGGTGAACACTTGAAAATATGAAATGCTAAATAATATAAAGGATAAAGGTATGACTAATGGGATATAAACTTAAACCAAAATGTAATGACGTGTAAGTAGTGAAAATGCGGTGCAATCAGTAAATAAGGTGTAAATAAATAGTGTTAATAGCATGGGGTTTTACCTAGTAAAATGTGGGGTGCAACAAATACAAAATTAGCGAAAACAGAGGTGTAGAGAACAAAGAAAGCAAATCATACGGGTGTACCAAGTAAAATGTTTAGAAACAGAAAACGAAAAAATAAGTGTGGAAGAGAAAAATAGAAAATCATAGGGGTTTACCAAGTAAAATGTTTAGAAACCAAACAGGGGTTTCTTTCTGCACCCAAAAACATTTCAAATAAATACTCCTTGACAGTTTGTTAAAATGCAGATCATATACCCCAAGTTTCTTTCAGATGTCAATTTTCGGAAAGGATATTTCTTTCAGATCACATCCGATAAACATTTTGAACTTCAGGATATAAAAAAAATATTATATATATTTTTGACTTTGTTTATTATTATTTTTAATTTATTTATTTTTTAACATATTATAATAAAGTAAATTTAAATTAAAAAATAAAAAAAACATAAAACAAAAGATAACATAATTAAAGAAAGAATATTAAAATTTAAAAAATCAATTTTAAATAAAATTTAAAAAATTTAAAAAGAATATATATATATATATATATATATATATATATTCAAATTTTTTTAATAGTTTAATAATTTTTAGTTTTGTTTGTTTTAATATATTAATTTTGTTTTTAATAATTAATTTTATTTTTAGAATTTATATTATAGGATAAAAATGAATAAAAAAACATAATAAGGTAAAGAAAAAATAGTTAAAATTAAAAAAAAAATATTAAACTTTTAGTAAAATTAAAAAAATTAAAACTGAAAAATAAAAAATAAACATTTATATATATATATATATATATATATATATATATATATATTATATATATTTTTTTTAAATATAAAATAAATTAAAAAAATATTTATATTTTATATAAAAAAAATATATTTTTTTTTTTACTTTTTTTACTTTTAATTAAAGTTTATTTTTTTTTACTTTTATTTTTATCTTTTTATTTTTAAGGGTAAATGTTTTTGAATTTTTAAATTTTACAATTTTTAATATATATATATATATATATATATATATATATAATTTATTTTGTATATAATGTATGTACTCTTTCAATCTTTTTTTCCTTTAAGTATCACAAACCATAGGCACAACAAAAATTTAAATTATTATGTATTTCCTAGATAATACATTTCTCACATATTTAGAAGGAACATATGTTTTTAAAATTTTTTAAATTTTATTTAAAATTGAGGGGAGACTCCACACCTAAAACATGCAATCAACCAATCAAGAATGGAATCATTAATACACTAAGTTGAAAAGCTAAGCATGGGAAGAATATGATGTTATACTAAATTCGGGAAGTTAATATGAAATTTTAGATTATTATCATTCATTGTATGGTAGCAAAGCAAACTCAACCATGGTGAAATTTTCAAACCAATTTTATATTGAAATATGTTTTTGTCAAAGCTTATTAAAAAAATAATGAGAAATAACAGATGAAAAAATAAAGACAGGAAAGAGAACAAGTAAGGATTTATACTTGACTAACTATAGATGTAGATGAAGCTTTGATCATAGCTAAATGAAAAATAGCTAAGAATGTATTTTTAGAACTTATCAACAAGCTTTATATACAGAGAATTTATGTTCTCTTCATCAACATGCGATATATATTCAAAAAAATTTCAATCACACCCCTCATATCTTTGCATATATACCTAAACCAGGATACAAAGGTGTGGAACTTCTTCGACATCTTGAGATCCAAGTTGTCTTGGAACTTCTTCGATATCTTGAGATCCAAGTTGTCTTGCTGCAACAAAATGAATAATACACCATATCAAAAACATTAACTAACATATGTAGGGTAAAGAAATTCAAAACCTAAAACAAATGTACCAATGTAGTAAAAGAAGTGTTCTACCTTTCCAGATTTTCTTAGAGAAATGACATTCTTCTTCTTATCAGTGTAGAAAAGGGCTTTGACCACGTTAATTTTGGATATTAGGCTTCGGTTGTTGAATCGAAACATATACAAATGAGATAAAAATGGGTGGTCTTTCGAACTCAACAACAAACTTTATATACAAAAAATTTATGTTCTCTTCATCGGCATGGGAAACATATTCATAAATTCTTCCATCACACCCCTTAAATTTTTTCAAATATTCTTGAACCAATATACAAAGGTATGGAACTTCTTTGACATTTTCAAAACCAAGTTGTCTTGCTACAACAAAATGAATAACACACCATATCAAAAATATTAACTAAACATATATAGGGTAAAGGAATTCAAAACCCAAAATAAACGTACAGAGAAGTGTTATATCTCAACAAATTTCTTTAGAGGAATGACCTTCTTCTTCTTACCAATTTAGAAAAGGGTTTTGACTGCGTTTATTTATGACATAGGCTTCGGTTGTTGAACAAAAACATATACAAAAGATGTAAAAAAGGATGGTGTTTTGGCCTTGATTATGAACTGAAGCATAAAGTTTCACATTATGCTTCTATTAAAAAACAATTGAAGTTTAAAACCCTTTCCAATTTAAATAACATAAATAAAATAAAAAAATAAAAAAGTCTCGATTCTTGTTACCGAGATTTATCGAGATTTATAAATAATCATATATTAATAATATTGTAAGAATTAAATAGGCCGAGAGATACACTTTAAGGATGACTCCACAGAGAATGTGTTTTTTCCAACCCTATGCCACCTCACATAAAATAACAATACTGGACTCTTTTCAATTAAGTTTGGGGACACCATTTCTCAATCACAATGTATTGCTTACATTTCTTCTACTGAGGTGGAGAATAGTCTGGTCACTCAAACTCATAATTACTCTTTCAAACCTTATTTTCTTGTAAACATACAGTACTAGAGTATTAGGAAAATATTAAGTACAACCAATATTTAAATTAAAATGTATTCTCTTACATAATTACATAATGCATTTCTCGCATATTTAGAAGAAATATACGTTCTTAAAATTTCCAAAACTTTTAGCTTAATAATATGAGATGCTATTTACAAATAATGCAAGGAAGGATTGAATAATATAAAATTTTACCTTCTAGCTGTCAAGATTATTTCCGTCAGCTTTCTAAAAGGGGATATTCCACACTTAAAGCTTGCAATCAACCATCAATGAAATAATTAATATAGTAAGTTGAAAAGATATATAATTGTATCTGGAGAGTTAATAAGAAATTTCAGATTATCATTGCAAGGTAACAAAGCAAACTTAACATTGATAAAATTCTCAATCAGTCTTATACTAAAATATATTTTTTTGTTAGAGCTTATTTAGGTAAAAAATGTAAGAAAAAATATACGGATGAATAAATACTAAAAAGAGCTAAGATTTATACTTGACTAATGATAGATGGAGTTGGATCCCAGATGAATGAAAAATAGTTAAGGATGCATCTTTCAATTTCATCGACTATATATGTACATGATCTACGTTTGTTCTTTAAAATGAAAAATATACTCATAGATTCTTCCATCACACTCCTCACTTCTTTTCAAATATTTTTGGACCAACATACATAAATGTGAAATTTTTTTAACATCTTCAAATCCCAATTGTCTTGCTACAACCAAATGAATAAACACCATATCAAAAACATTATCTACCATGTAGGCTAAATGAATTTAGAACCCAAAACCATCTTACCAACATAGCGAGAAAAACTTTCTATCTTTTCATATTTCTTCTCTAAAGGAATGACCTCTTTCTTCTCTCGTTCTTTCCCCACCACTCTGGACCGAGACAAGAAAGCAGCGGCAACAATTAAACCAGCGAAAACAATAAGAATATGTAACAACTTCATTTTTTGTAAAAATGTCTCAAGCCATAAGAAAATGATAAAATGTCATAAACGTGCAAAGGACATGAGAGGAAAGACCACATCTTTTTCGTTTGAAGCTCCCAACGTTCCCTTCTCCGTTGCAAGCTCCCTACCCTTCTATAATTTTCTTGTCCAAAACAGAACTTGTGGCTTGGTGCAAGTCCAGTCATGTCTTCTTTCTTGTTTTCTTCCTTTGAATAGTGGCTCCCTCTGTCCTCTTTGTGTCATAACAAAATTTGTTTAGAAAATGACCTTGATCCTTTTACCAGTATGGAAAAGGGTTTTGACCGTGATTATTTTGGAAATTAAGATTCATTGTTGAACCATAATAAGTACATGCGAGGTAAAAAAATATGGTCTTTAAAACTCATCATCGAGTATATGATCTATGTTCTCTTTGTTGACGTGGGAAACATGTTCATAAATATTTCCACCATCACACCCGTTAGATCTTTTAAATATTTCTGAATCAGTATTCAAAAGTGTGGAACTTTTTCGATATCTTCAAATCCAAGTTGTCGTTCTATAACAAAATGAATAATAAATCATATCAAAAATATTAACTAACATATTTAGCGTAAAGGAATTCAAAACCCAAAACAAACCTACCATCATAGTAAGAGAAGTGTTCTATCTCTCCAGATTTCTTTAGAGAAATGACCTTTTTCTTATCAATGTAGAAACAGGTTTTGACTGCGATTATTTTGGACATTTGGCTACGGTTGTTGAACCAAAACAAATACAGGCAAGGTAAAATAAGTTTTTTTTTTCAAACTCATCATCGAGTAGAGAATATATGTTCTTTTTTTTACGGTGTGGGAAATATATTTTAAAATTCTTCCATCACACACTATGAGCTCTTTTCAAATTTTCCTAAACTAATATGCATAGGTGTGGTACTTGTTCCACATCTTCAAATCAAAATTGTCTTGTTGTAACAAAATGAATAACACACCATATAAAAGAAAATCAACTAACAAAGGTAGGGCAAATGAATTCAAAACCCAAAACAAGCGCAACAACTTAGTCAAATAAGTGTCCAATCTCTCCACATTTATTTAGAGGAATGACATTCTTCCTACCAATGTACAAAAGAATTTTGGCAGCTCTTATTTTTTATATTGGTCTTCGGTTATTGAATCAAAAACATATTCTGACGAGGTAAAAAATGTTGTCTATCAAACTCTATATCAAGTTTTATAAAGAGAGAATATATGATCTCTTCATCGACATGGGAAATATATTCATAAATTCTTCCATCACGTCGCTTAAATCTTTTAAAACATTCAAGAACAAATAAACAAAAGTATGGAACTTCTTTCGCATCTTCAAATCCAAATTATCCTTTTGCAATAAAATGAATAATACATAATACACCACACAAAAAACATTAACTAACATATGTAGGGTAAAGGAATTCAAAACCCAAAACAAACGTACGTGTACCAATGAAGAGAGAGTGAGAGAAGTGTTCCATTTTTCCCAAATTTTTTTAAATTAAAGACCTTCTTCTTTCCAGCTTGTCGATGAAATTGAAAGATGCATCCTTAACTATTTTTTACATAGACTTTATTTTTGAACAACAACATATGCAAGCGATGTTAAAAATGACGGTGTTTTAAAAAGGATGGCGTTTTGGCTTCGATATTGAATTGAAACATAAAGTTTCACATTATGGGTCTATTCAAGAACAACTAGAGCCTAATATGCTTTCCAATTTAAATAACATAAATAAAATAAAAAAGAGAAATAGGTCTCGGTTCTTGTTACCGAGGTTTATTAATCATCATATATTAAGAATTAAATAGGTTGAGATTTACACTCTAAGGATGGTTCAAGAAAATGTGTTTTTTCCAACCCTATGCCACCTCCCATAAAATAACAATACTGGACTCTTTTCAATTAAGTTTGGGGACACCATTTCTCAATCACAATGTATTGCTTACATTTCTTCTACTGAGGTGGAGAATAGTCTGGTCACTCAAACTCATAATTACTC
>Ga0214545_1008060_pt1 | contig 17124 bp, 7 predicted proteins | sample CNSS4metaG_FD_160064 | JGI IMG/M metagenome (GOLD analysis project Ga0214545, IMG submission 160064) | Root nodule microbial communities from cowpea collected in UCLA plant growth center, Los Angeles, California, USA - CNSS4 | ecosystem: Host-associated > Plants > Roots > Nodule | place: USA... | reverse complement strand
TTTCTCTTTTTATTTTTTTTTATTTTTTTTTTTTTTTTTTTTTTTTTTATTTTTAAAATTTTTTTTTTTTTAATAATTTTTTTTTTTTTTTTTTTTTTTTTTTTTTTTTTGTATTTGAGGGTGGATTTGATGTTAAATTTGTAAAATATGATCTTTTGAATTTTTTTTTGTCAAATAAGAAATCATGAGGGTGGAGGACGACATTACAGGTGAAGTAGTCCTCCACCCAATCGATTTCTTTTTTTTTTTTTTTAAAAAAACAAAGTCGTACTATATAAAGACAGTTTATGTATAAATAAAAATTGAATTTGTTCTCTAAAATAACGAGTTCACTTTTCTTTTTCTTAAATATTTATTTAATTAATTAATTAATTTTGAGAGGTGAGTTGTGGGAACAACTCAGCCACGTGTTTCACTTACCATTCTCTAAATTGAAATGCACCACAGAAAACGGTTTCAAGGTGATGAAGTACAAGCCTCCGTGGAAGAAAGCACCTTGCCGGAGACAACTATCATTGAGGAAAGCATGGAAGCCCTCCAGGAGTGGTGGTCGGAGTTATAGACCCTAAATTTTCCATTATATAATTATGTTATCATATTTCGCATAAAATTAATACGATGATAAAGCCTAAATAAAATGGTGTGCAGTGCTGTTTTCCCAACAACTCAGTCTCTAACCACCTGCATGCATCTTCTTTTCTAGCAAAGCCACCTGGAAAATGGAAGCACAAGCATTAGAAAACAATGCACCGTCATTCATATCAATTCAACGAATCTTTATAGATTAGCTTTCAAGCGCATAGAAACCAATAAAGCAGCGAACCCAATTTTGGGACAATGATATATAGAATTCTTTACCAGCAAACTATGAAAAATCACTATCTCAAAGGGCCCCTCTCACCCAACAACTAATTACAGATAATTAAAATCGCACGCTTAATTTCATTATTTTATTGTCCTATTAGAGCAATTATGCTTGTGATAAATAAGTGGCTATAGTGTTACTGATTGATGTATACTAGATAATGACTATGATTTTTATGATAAGCTTGTCGTTTCTAATTTCTCCTCTGCTTAGAAGGGGAGTTAATGGGTAATGGGGTCTAACGTTATATCATTTCATCAAACCCTACACATGTACCTCTGTTGTTGTCTCCACTTGATGCCAATTAATTAATTTTTCCCCTTAAAATTCTATAGTGATATGGTGAATATACCAAGCAAATTGACTTTTTTTTTCTTTTTATAGTTAATCTGGATGATGATTATACACATTAATTAGCATTTTTGCTAATAATTTTCCCTTGACAATCCATCACATTTATCTGAAATTATTGTCAATTTAAGTAATGGATATATGCTTGATGTTGTTTAGTATATTTATTTTTAGAGTTTTATAGTGAGGTTATGCAAATATTTTTTTAGGAGTAAAAAAAATAAATTTTAACTATTTTAGTGTTAAAATAAATCTATGATTATGCGTTAATGGTTAAGACTAATATATACATAACTATTAAAAGAAAGTCACGATGCCATTTTTAAAATTACATAATTTTTTATTTCAATCATAATTATGATAATTAAATATAATGTATACCTTACTTGACACACACTGAGAGTCGTTACTTCACGGTCTATCTTCTTTCCCTGGTGGAATATCTTAGAGTTGAAAACTTATGATATTATTGGAATCATTATAGTGGAAACAATTTTTAGTAAGTAGCTACCTTTACAATGTGATGAGATTTTATTTTTAATTCCTCACAGCTACAAAACAGTTGTGGACTCCTTGGATTTCTCATTTTTGGTCAATGTGGGACTTAGACTCACACTTGGATTTCTAATAATTTCCTTCTCAGGGTGATTTTAAGGAGGAGTATCACTGGAAAGATCAAACATCAATAAGACCTGAACCCAACCACATAAAGCATTGACACCACTCTCAACCCAAAACTTTAAGGCGATGAGTTTATGGGCATTGATTCTTATATGATGCTCTACTTCTCATTTCTGGTCAATATGGGACTTAGACTCACACTTGGATTCCTAACACATTGATATATGTTTTGTCTTTATGAATAGTATCATTTTAAAGAAGATACTAACACTACATTAGAGCATGATTGTCCATTTGGTTAAATATTTGGAAAACAAAGCTCGTAGATTGCTTGAAGAGACTTTTGATGGAGGTAGCATGATGTGTAGCAACTGATTGGTGAAGCAATGATATGTGAGCCATAATAATGTTGTAAGAAGATTGAAACATGTGCTGTACATAAACTCTGATAAAGGAGGAACAAAGAGATAAAGGAAAAGGAAACGATAACACAGCAGATTCCTCTGCCTCGTCGCACATTGGCCTAGAAATTAATAAAATCCTGCAATTTAAATACTTTCGTTGATGCAGCTTTAAACAACTTCTCAACAATCTCTACAAATGGGAAAGGGAATACGAGGAACATTTTCCACATGCTTCTCCAAATGTTTTCCTATTTTCACTCAACCCTCTTACATGAACATGTAATGTATCAATCTTTCAATGCCAACTTTAAACGTTCTCACAAAACTTTTCCAGCGTCATATCGGTGGTTATGTATTTGACCTAAGTTGGAGTTTTATGTTATATAAAAGTACACAAATAGTAACATATATTATGATGTTTTTTCATGAAATTTCCAACAATGACAGCACAATTTGACGCATCCTGTAGATTTTGTACATAGGATGTAAATCAACTTGTGATGTTCTCTAGTTGTGCCGTTTTAATTTATGGAGTTAAAAATTATATATCCACCCTAGGTAGTTCATAGTTACAACTTTTTATTAACCATTGTGTTAGTAAAATTGTCCTTGGCCACGGATAAGTTTAATTACTCATTAATTTATATACTTGTGTTTTACGTCGCTACTTGTAGCTTTGGTCCTTAACATATACACATGAATCTGTTTAAGCTTTTATAGCTTTAGTCCTTAATTAATATATACACATGAATCTGTTTCAGCTTTATCATATATGATTAGAACGATTGAAAAATATGAGAACAACTAAAATGAGTAGATTTTAAGTCCAAAGATCTATGCAAAAAAAAGTATGAGAGAATCATGAATATGGATAGTTTCTTTAAATAATTAAAAAAAAATTTTAAGTCGTATTGTATGGTTTTTCACACATTTCCTGAAAGATTAATATATGGTCTCAATGAAATTTTATTACATCTACTAATTTCTTTTTGAAGTAGCCTTTCAGTGAAATAACTTTATTAGGCAAAACATTTTATTTTTATTTTCGTGAGAATATTTTTTAAAGTAAAATAATATTATCTAATTTAATAGTTATATTTATTAAACTATCTTTTTTTTGTTAAGAAGTGTTAAATAAAGTAAAGTAAATGTCATTTAACCGTAAATCCAAGATGTCCAAGAAATAGTCATTTAGATTGAGCATCGGGCTTTTACTTATCGCACTCCCATTTTTTTGCACATCCCATCAAATTTTCAAAATAATCTTTTTGTCTTTGAAAAAGTAACTTTTGGATTATATGTTTTGGAAAAGTTTTGAAATAATATTTTTAGAACGAAATTTTAAGAACAAAATTTTTGGAATGAAATTTTCGAAACATATGAAATGCATTTTGAAATAAGCTTTTCAATGTAAGATTTTCAAAATAAAATTTTCAGAATATGTATGATGTCTTCTTTAATAAGTTTTCTGAAACATTTCTACATGAAATGTCTTAAAAAAAAAAATTTCTGAAACATTTCAGAAATAATTTTTTTAAAATAATATATTTTTTTCTTTTCATTTTTTCTCTTTTTCTTTGCATCATTCTCCCTCTCTTCTTCCTTTGTAGCGACGGTGATGATGAAAATGACAACAGCAACGGTAGTGTGATGGAAGGTTTTTGAATCTTTTCCTTTTGTTTGTTTTGGGGCTGCAGGTAGTAATTATCAGAGTGCACAAAGTAATGGCCTGAACATCATGGAGTTTAGGCTGAAATGGTTCACCGGCCCAGCTCTCTCAAGTCATCAAGAGAAATAAACAGCTTAGTAAATAAGTAATTGTACAACTAATTCCAAAGAAATTATTTATGGCTAGAACAAGAACACCTTAGTGAAGCTTTACATATGAATTTCCATTATATGTTAATTTCCACAGCGACAATAAGCAAAATTAGTTGCAACTGAGTTATAGACTTCGTCTTCTTCGTATTACACTTTGGTCACGATTCGATAGATTTTTTAATCCGCAATATATATTATATATATATATATATATATATATATATATATATATATATATAATATAAAGAAATATATTTTTTTTCATATTTCGTTATTTCAATTTTATTCTTAATTATTATTTTAAAAATTAATTATTTTATAAATAATTCATTTTTAATCATTATTTTAATTTTTTTTTTCTCTTTGACATTTATTTTAAAAATTTCTTTTCTATACATATTTTATTTTTTTAATTTTAAAATTTATATAACTGGCCAGTTCTCTTTTATATAATATTTCCAAAAAGAACACAAGTTATCATTCAAATTTAGTTAGAGGGTAATAAATATCCCATTAGTCTACTCACAATTATAATACTACGATTGAAATTATTATGTAGAATTCAAAAGCTAATGAAATGGTTTAATGGTTAAATAAAGTAGAGAATCAAAATTCATAGGACCATATATAAATTTGTGGGAAGGTACAAATGTCTCACCTGGTAACCATCATAAAATGTATTTGCTGATCTTTATGGTGATCACACATAATTGCAGAAATAAATTCAACACTGAAATGCTAGTAATAGTTGTCAGCAATCTGTTGAAGGTAAGAGAAAAGCTCTTGCGGTTTAGACAACATGGGCATGTGATCAGCTCCAGCAATCACTTTAACCTCATCAGGAGGGTTTCTTTCGACCATTGACAATTGAAAATCCTGCTCTATTAATTTGTCTTCTTCACACACTATATAGACTCTGCCCACAGTTCCATGCTTCTCTTCAGTGAGTTGTGTATTCTCTCGCAAATCTTCATAACTGAAGATGGGAAAGGGTCTCACTAGTGACAACGCCAGGGTCAAGTCCTTGTTCATTTACACATACCATGGTTAATACATTTTTGCAATCGTCTGTAAAATCACTGCTTCATAAACTACTTTTCTGTCGGTTTATTCTTAATCTATCAATATTATCACGACGATAAATAAATTTGTAGACTGATCTTAATCAATAATACTCAATTTCTAATATTTTTATAAATTGATTTCGAAGCTTACTCAAACAATTCTCAGTATCTGTTATAACTACAAACAGTTTCTGCGCGCGTGTTTGTGAAACCACAAGAGTGCAAATGAAATTCGTTTCAACGGTTCACGAGACTAATTCTTGTCGTAGTAGGAAGACAGTTGAATGCTAAAAATTTTGTTTCCTGGTTAAAGTTTTTGAAGAGACTAATTCCGGATAATAATTTGAAAACAGCTTGAAAAGACATATATATACCTCGGGTGGAGATAGGTGGTAGACGTTGGATGCTAAGTTTTGAGGATCGGGTGGTATATATCGCTTCTGATGACTGTTGGAATTTTCATCAGACACAGCCTCTGAGTCAAAATTGGATTTCAAGCTTAATCTGTGGTTGAACTATAGAAAATGAAATTAAATTGAGTAACAGAGAGAATAGCAGTTTAGACATAGAAGGAATTAATTGTTGGTACCTCTTGCTTCAGTGAGAGATAGCTGAGGTGGGGACCTGGCATCCAGGCGGTGACGAAAACCGCAGCAGCAATTTTGTGGGGGAAGAATTCCATGGCTAGAGAAATGCATAAGCCTCCAAAACTGTGACCTACAAGGATGACTCGTTCCTCTGCTGGCAAAGAGCGTAGAAATTGGAGCAAAGGTTCAACATATTCTGAAACGGAAGTGATGTCAAGCACCTGCTTTGGATCGATGCCGGACGCCGCCATGTCGAGAGACGTGACTTGGATTCCGGCGGAATTGAGAAGAGCAGAGAGCTTATACCAACACCAGCCTCCATGCTGTGCTCCGTGAACCAACACCAGACGCCGCTTCTTCTTCCCCTCCATCTTCTCACTATTTCAATGCTTTACGTTTTTTTTTTATCAGCAGAGTTCAATGCTTTACGTCTCTACTAAATAGATATATTGGTCCATTTTCTTTCAATTGATAAAAAGTATTTTAAATTGTGTATTCAATGCTAAAAGATGTATTCATATTTATAATATAGCTAGTCTTTAGACCCGTAGCCCGGGTTTTGTCTTTTCTTATTGCTTAGAACAAAAGTTTAATAAAAAAAATAACAAGTGATGTTTGATAATATTAGAATAGTTAATTTATTAAGAAATAGTTGTTTTCTCGTGATTGATAACGATGAATTTGAAAGTTATTTATTTATTTATTTATTGGAGTATTGTAAAGATGTTTGAGTTTTGTGACATACAAAATGATCATGTGTTGCATGTAAGTTTTGTAGGAGAAAATATATTTCGGATTTAGATGTTTTCATTAACAAGGACTAAAATTAGGTATTATGTTAAGTTGTCTAATAATCGTGAAGAGATAGTAAAATTTGATAATGTTATGACTCATATAAATTTTACTTTTTAATGTTCCTCCTCTCTTGTATATTTGTTCCCATCTCTATTTTAAATGTGATAGAGTTTTAATTGTGTCATTCTATTGTAATTAATAGCATGATTTGCATATATGATTTTGTCATTTTATAGTTGTTTAATAATGTGTATGATGTGAAAGTAGTACCTAAATATTTTTAGTTATGTTTATATTAGATTATTCAAGTAAAAATTAATAATTTGTCAAATTGAAAATGTAAGAGTTATCTAAATTTTTTTATGCATGCATAAAGTTAAATGTATATTTACTATTATAATTTTTAGTATATATGGATAACATATTCTACTATATATTCCTTTGTTATATTTAATATATTGGTCATAGTATATTTCATAAACTTAAAATCAAAGAGTTAATTAGCAAAATACTATTGTATGAATATTTTAAATTTTTTCATTTTTTTTTTGTAATCTTCATAGTTGATGACAGTTGCGCAAATTACAATTCTTGTGAAACTGGATTATCATTCTTAATATATGACGATAATATGTTAGCTCTAGAGTTACACATAATTCAAGTTCTGGTATTAAAAAAATGCTCAATTTCAAAATATGAAAGAAATGTTATATTATTATCTTTTAAATTTCAAAAAATTAAAACAAAATAATAATTATATCCATAACAAAATATATCTCTCTTTCAATTTTTAGAAAGTATAACTATATAGAACTTAAATTTTATATATACTTGTAATAGATTTTTCTGTATCAGCTCCCAAGTCACACATGTACTTTTATTACTGCATTATGCATATTGTCAAGAATAAAAAGATATACACATAAAAAAATTATGACTATATAGATATATCACATATATTTACTTAGGTTGAGACTAATATATGAATATAAAACTCTTGAAATTTTTAGGATTTTTGAAAATATGATAAATATATGTGATATGTTATATATTGTTGTATGACATTAGTTTTACACACATAAGACATTTGACACCACTTTTATAAAAAAAACCATAAGACAATAGTGTTATGGACTTTTATTCTTATATAGTGTTTAACTTTATTTATTCTATCCAATGTAGGACTTTTGACTTACACTAGGACTATTTCCAACAATCTCCCATCAACAGTGAATCCCTTTTTTTATTTTTCATATGATATATTTTCCTTTAGGTGTATGAGTGACCCCTTTTTGGTTGTGGTTATGCGGTCAGTCACTTCAGTGACTCCTTTTTTGTGTTATGGTTATGTGGTCAATCACTCCGAACCATCGGCTCTGATACCACTCTTGAAATTTTTAGGACTTTTTAGAAATATGAGAAATATATGTGATATGTGATATGTTATACGGAGGAACATCATATTCCTCTATGACTTTCCATAGATATAGATTTATATTTCTATTGGCTTTAACAATCTTTGACATGGTTAATATTTTCAGGTGATATTTTGTTATATATCTATTCCTTGATTGGACTTTAACATGTTAAAGTACAACTTAACATTACATCTAAATCATCTTAAAAATCATTATTTTATTTAACTAAATATTTAAAACATAAGATAATTCAATTACAAATAATTCAAATATTATGCTTTTAAACAAAAGATGTCATTTTTTTATCTGATTACAATTTAAATTGATTTACATTTACATATAAGCTTATTAAGTACTATGATTATACGTAATAAAAGGTAGATTAGGTTAAAGATAATAACACATGATATAATAAATAAAATATAAAGATATTACAATACAAATTTATATTTTATTTTTTTATATGTAAATTATGTTTAATAAATATGGGACATTACAAAAACATACTTTTTGATAAAAAAATATTATAACAATAGTTAAAATAAAATTATAGTTAAGATTGTAAAGAATTTATAAAATCATAAATCGAAATATACATTTTATTTTCAAAATATAAAAGTAACAAATTATTAAAATAAATTCAATTCTTTTATCCATGCTTCATCAAATTTAAGTCTACAAAACTAATTACTTTGTAAAAATCACTTACAATCCTAACTGTTAGGAATTCAAGTGTGATTCTAAGTCCCACATTTGCTAGAAATGAGAAAGTGGAGCACTACATAAGAATAAAGACCCATAAACTCATTGTCTTAAGGTTTTAGGTTGAGAGTGGTATCAATACCTTATGTGGTTGAGCTCAGGTCTCATTGGTGTTGTATCTCCCCAGAAGTGATACCTAAACCTAACATATAAAAAAAAACACTCAATTTTTAATTACATTTTAATTTTTTTATAATTAAAATTTCATTTATCATCTTTAATTGAATTTTATTTTAATTGAAATTAATTCAAGAAGGTGAATGAATGCTCGGTGAATTTTAACGGTATTTTTTTTTATTTGGTGGTATTGTAGTTAATAATATACATGACAGTGAATTTGTAATCGTACTAAATTTTAATTAGATTTCGATTTTATTTGAACTCAATATATTTACTTAAAAAGGTGAATAATTGGTTTAGTAGAAAAACACGATGATATATATGATTTTACTCGTAACCTAAAACCTTAAAATCTCATAATTTTATAGATTAAATATTCATTTTAACTACCATCACAATCATCTACGTAAAACTCATTTAAAAAAGAATATATACAATATAATGAAGAATGTTTTTTATAAAAAAATGAAAATATTAAAATGAAAATTAATTTTTTATATTATTTTTTTGATGATTGATGACTCATTGATCGTCAATAAATAAGACACTAAAGATCAAAGGTTAGAGAAAGTCATTCATGATAGATTTAGATAGATTATTTATAACGTGTATTAATTGGTTTTTATACACTAATAGAATGGTTTCATAAAGTAGAGAAGCACATTCATAAGACCATCTACAAATATCTGGGAAGGTACAAATGTCTCACCTGGTAACCATAATAAAATTGATTTGCTGATCTTTATGGTGATCACACATAATTGCAGAAATAAATTCAACACTGAAATGCTAGTAATAGTTGTCGGCAATCTGTTGAAGGTAAGAGAAAAGCTCTTGCGGTTTAGACAACATGGGCATGTGATCAGCTCCAGCAATCACCTTAACCTCATTAGGAGGATTTCTTTCAACGATCGACACTTGAAAATCCTGCTCCATTATTTTGTCTTGTTCGCACACTATATACACTCTCGCCACAGTTCCATGCTTTTCTTCCGTGAGTTGTGTATTCTCTCGCAAATCTTCATCACCGAAGATGGGAAAGGGTCTCAAAAGTGAAAACGCCAGGGTCAGGTCCTGATTCATTTACGCATGCCATCCCAATATCATGCTTAATCAAGACACTTTCTGTAAAGTTGAATGCTAAAAATAATATAATGCTTAATTCTTGATAATATTTTGAAAACAACTTGAAAAGACATATACCTCGGGTGGAGATTGTTGGTAGACGTTGGATGCTAAGTTTTGAAGATCACATGTCATATATGGCTTCGGATCATCACTGTTAGTATTTTCATCAGACACAGTCTTTGCGCCCAAATTGAATTTCAAGCTTAACCTGTGCTTGAACTGGAGAAAAATAAATTAAATTGTGAGAGTAACAGAGAGATGAAACAATGGTAGAAGGAACGGTTGGTACCTCTTGCATCAGTGAGAGATAGCTGAGGTGGGGACCTGGCATCCAACCGGTAAGGAAAACCGCAGCAGCGATTTTGTGGGGGAAGGATTCCATGGCTAGAGAAATGCATAAGCCTCCAAAACTATGACCCACAAGGATGACTCGTTCCTCTGCTGGCAAAGAACGTAGAAATTGGAACAAAGGTTCAACATATTCTGAAACTGAAGTGATGTCAAGCACCTGCTTTGGATCGATGCCGGACGCAGGCATGTCGAGTGACGTGACTTGGAGTCCGGCGGAATTGAGGAGAGTAGAGACTTTGTACCAACACCAGGCTCCATGGTAGGCTCCGTGAATCAATACCAGACGCCTCTTCTTCTCCCCCTCCATCTCTCTCACTTCTCTGCTTATTCACACCTTCTATGCTTTATGTCTCTACTAAATAAATATACATGTCTGTCCATTTTCTTTCATTCCTTAACATGTATTTTAAATTCTGAATTCAATCATACAAGATTTATCCATCATGTTATAGTAAATGTAAAATTAGTGATGTGTTTAGATTAGTTAATTTAAGAAATAATTTATTTATCAGATGGATATTTTTTTTTTAAGATTAAAATACATCATTTGAATAAAAAATTAAAAAAATTAAAGTTTAAAGTTTATTTATTTTTATATGTAATTTTATGATGAAAAGGTTTTTTATATTTTTTTATCGATAAAAACAAATATATTAATAGGAGCATGGTTATCTCAATTCAAATACAAAAATCAAATGAGACAAAAATAATAATAAAAAATAATTTTAAACCATACATCTTTTTCTTTTATAATTGTTGTATATTAAATTACAAGAAAATAGCAAAATCGGAAAATGAGTTTTGGAACATAAACTTAATCTACCACTTTTGTTTACATAAAATTATATCACTCTTATTATTCTGATACCACTTTTGTTTACCTAAAATTTTATCACTCTTATTGTTCTGATAGGTTACAAAAATAAAAAAATACTTGACCAACACAAACATCATATACATGTAAAATTTCATTTTAAACCAAAGTACACCGAGAATTCCATTCAAGATATCATATTGTCTTTTAGAAAATTTCTTCCTCTCCTCGTCAAATGACCAATTTTATGTGAAGTGTAAGATGATGGCCGTTAGTGCTTCAAAATTAAATAGAGGAAAAATAGAAAAATTATTGTTAAAAATTAAACTCAAACTTAATATGAAAACATATTTTTAATAATTTAATTTTGTTGCACACAGTAAAAAGTTAAATATATTTATAAATCTTATATTTAGATATAAAATTGAAATTCGTCATCATTTTAAATTTTGATACTTTTTTATCTTAAATTTAAAAAATAAATAAATAAAATTATTTTAAATTTGGTACAATAATAATAATTTCTTTTACATATTAAATATAATTTTAAATTAAAATGTGTCAAATCTTATAAATAATTCAAATATATAAAATAAAAAAATACATATATCCATATTTAAAATTTATAAATCAAACAATATTAAAATTTAAAATAAAAATAAATTTCAATTTTAAAATACAATTTGAAATCTAAAAATATATTAAAATTAATGATAATACGTGATATTATCTCTTCAAACAAAACGTACGATCTAGATGAACGTCGAATAGCGAGTCCGCATGAAGAAAATCAATAATAAAAAAGTTGGCACAAAAATTGGACTTTGACCCACAATAATCACAATCTCAATCACAGTCCATCCCCACCTCATCAATTCCACAACTAATCTTTTTCATCTAGCAAGACCAGTTCTTCATCCCCATCTCTAATTAAAATTAATATAATATTTAAAATTTGTTATACACTAACTAAAAAGCATTCAATTTAATATAGATTTCTTTTTAATAAAAGTGAGTTTTTATTAACTACTTTTAATTGGCTATAAGATTGTTACTAAGAAACAAGCTTAATAATAATGTAGGATTATTAAAATATATTATTTAAAAAACTAAAAGAAATTGGTTGAAAACGGGGAAATGATAAATTTTCTTCTTAAAATCTAGGCATTGGTCTTGCTTGTGTCGTTTTCACTCTTAAATTCTATGTATTGTACGTTGAACATAATATTAATTTTAATTTCAAGTTTGACCCTGCCAAAAGGTTGTTAAACTTTTAAATTTCTCTATTGGTTCGTATTAAGTGCACGTTTAAACTAGCTCTTTAAGAAAAACAATATATTACTAAAATTACAAATTATATACATTAAATATGTATTTTACTCTTCTTAGCTTAATATGAAATTTGTATCATTTTTTTCCTATTAACGAATCTAAAAAGTTACCGAATAAGAAAATAATTTTCCTTCTGAATCCTTAGGGTTATATTCACAATTGACAATTTAAATCATATGGATAAATGTATAATATGATAGGAAACCTGAAAAGATTTATGCACATTATTAAGAAATGACCCTAATTACATTTTGCAATTGTGTATATAAAGTAAACTTTGATTAGTAATTGGATATTAGCGTCAGGTGAATTTACTCAATACTTATATTTTTTTTCAATTATTGAGTCTTGATTATTTGTATTTAAATACATATACATTATAGTGAGAATATTTAATATATGTATTTTAAGGCCAGAATTTTATTTTATTTTAAATTACGTTGCATTTTATGTGTTTGGATTCTATATATGCAATGATCAATAGATCTCATCTCATATCAATAGCCGACATGACACACAAGCCTTGACCGAACATGGCCATTTAACGCAATAATTACCAAGTTTACATACAAATCATCATACCTTTAATAAACTACTAATCAAATCATTCCAAACGCATCCACACAATGACCTATAATGACTTCATAGGTAGGTTGATATTTCAGGGTATAAAAACTTGAATAACATTTATTATTCAAACTAAAGAATTGACTTAGTATCATAATCGTTTTTGCAAGTATCCTCTTCTTATGGGACACTCCAAAGAAATTATGACGTCAACATCTCTGAAATAACTTCGAGGAAATTACTCAAGCGATTGATGAAACCTTTTTAGCTCGTCTACAAACATATAGTATATTATATATTCCTATCTTCTTTTTAGATAATGTTCTCTTATGATACACTTTTCCTGTATTCTTTTAAGATAATGTTGTCTTGCTCGCACATTATATATACCCTCTTCACACTTCCATACTTCTCTTCTGTCACTCTTGCATTCTCACCCGACATTTCTTCATCGCCAAAAATGCGAGTGGGTCTCAACAATGACAATGCCAAAGTCAAGTCCTGCACACTCCATCAAATGCCTCATAATTATACTGTTAATTCTCAATCTATATATACGTTTTCACCAAAAACCCTAACGCAGATTTGTTTTTTTTATTGCAAAGAACAAATTTTATTAAAAAAACATTGAACAGTACTCTAACCCTTATAAAAAGATATTGTTATACATATTGATGTTCTAGTTTAACATCTTAGTTCCACCAAAACAAAAGATTTCATCTAAATTAAAACCATATGAACTATTATTGTGATTCACCAACAAAGAGTAAAAGGGCATGTATGTCTCCCTAAGTATACGTGTGGCATATTCCTACGTGACTAGCACAAGTTTAAAAATCTTTTTGCTTCATAAATTAGCAGCATTCCACGATGTTCTGAACAGCTCCTTTGATTTAATCAATATTTTAAAAAGTTTTTTTTTCTATTATAAGATATGGTTTTAAATTTTGGATAAATTTCCACGCTTTAAGTAATTTTCGATATTTTAAATTACAAATGAACACTTCTGCTTACTAGTTTTTCCGTGCGCATGCGAGTGAAAACTTTATATTTTGTGGTAAAAAAAACACATGTGCGTCTTTATATTTGTTTGAAAATTAAAAATAAAAAAAAGTGATCAGTAACAATTGTAATAGGAAAACCTAAGTTCGTTTTAAAAATATAGCAACTAAAATCACAGAAGAAAACAAAATTACATAAAAAAAATTGTAATATATCTATTTTATTTCAAAGTACATATACCTCAGGTGGAGAGAGCTGGTATAAATTGGACGCTAAGAATTCGGGTGTGAATTTCATCGATCTTTTGGGTTGACTACTGTTGTTATCATCAAATTTTGAGTGCGAATTAGATTCCGATCTTCGACGAGCCTGGGACTTTAGACATGAAATAAGATTGAGTGAAGAGAGGAAATTCATGCAGTTTACGTAGTGATGTGAAGATTAAAAAGTAAAGTATACAGCACCTCCTGAGAAAGAGTGAAGAAGCTTAGATCGGGAGAAGGCATCCAGGAACTGACAAATACCGTTGCTGCAATCTTTTCGGGGAATTTTTCCATGGCTAAGGACACGCCGACCCCTCCCAAGCTATGACCGACGAGGATCACACGCTCTTCACCATCCAAGCTCTCAAGAAATTCCATCAAAGGTTCATAGTATTCTGAAATTGAATTCAGCTCCTCCGCCTGCTTCGGATGGATCCCGGAGGCAGCCATGTCCAGAGCTGTGACTTTGTGTCCACTCGATTTCAGCAATGCAGCCACCTTATACCAACACCATGCACCATGGCCACCGCCGTACGTGAATCAACACCAAATGCTTCTTTTTCTCTCTCTGCATCTTATCTCACCCTATATTTTCTCTTACCCCTGTCTAAATAATTGGAATGGAAAAGGTTATCTAATAAATATATATATATATATATATATATATATATATATATATATATATATATATATAATGATTTTTATAAAAAAAAATTTTTTTATATATTTTATATATTTTCTATATATATATTTGTTAGCATTGATTTTCAATTATTTTGAATTTATGATCACTTTTTTTTTTAAATTCCAACTGATATCAAAATTATTTATAAACCACTAAATTATTTCATTTAAAAAAAATGTAGATTTAGATTTAAGTCTGTAAAAATTCCAACTAATTTATTTTAAAAAATCTAGATTTTATTTTCTATTTAGTTATTTAAATTTATAATAGATTGAGACAGCTCACCAAATTTAGTTATTTAGAACATTTTAGGAAACTTTGTTGTTGAGTGTTTTGCCTAATTAGTGTCGTTCAAATAATGGCAACCAGCCACCTCCATGATATATGGTCACTAGGGTCCACTTCTAATTAAAGGAAAAGACTCACATAACTTTTCTTACATTTTGTTAGTATTATTTTATTATTGTATTATACAGCACAACGTAATGTAAATGTAAATAAGAGAGATTAGCAAAGGACACATGTGAACACGTGTATACCAAGTGACTGAGAAAATTAGAAATACAGATAAATATAAAGATAGTTTAAGATGATAAAGATAATCTACTTGGGGAGACGTGTAATGCATCTCTAACTAATGTTGACTAATTTAAGGACTCATGAAGTTATTTAAAAATAATTAAGAAACATAAAAATGATTATTTAATCAGAGAGTTTATCTAAGATGAGTATGTGAGATCTATTTAAATATAACTTGTTCGGATAAATCAAAAGGAACAAATATTTCTTCTTCGTTTGCATCAATATAAATGAAGAATGGAGTTGGAAGATTATAGTAAAATAAGATACTTATATTGAGTGAATACGTATAAACGAAAATGTTGATGGAAAATATTAAAAAGAAACATTTAATAATATTGAGTTTAAAATTTGTTTAGGTGAGAAAATTTATTAAAAAAAAATTAAGAAAATTAGTTTGGAAATATTATAATTGGTATTTGATTCATACTTGTTTTCGTACTAACTAGATCATAACATATTACATATACACATAAAATAAAGTGAGTTCATTTAAAAATAACCATCATTCCAATAGATAAACCATATATCATCACATCACACTCTCATAATATCAGCATTATATAAACACAACAAGTTATAAATGATTCACCAACCAATAACATAATAATATTGAATTGTATATGGTACATGAGTAATTGAAAAAAAATGAATAAAATCGCATCATTCATAGAAGAATTACAAGAAACATGATATAGAGGTTGTTCTTGCTCAACAAAAAAGTCATTCGTTCTTTTTATTTTGTATTTTTTGGACTTATAATTTATAGGGTTTAATTGCTATGATTATAGGAACCATGATTAATGTTTAGATTAGGATTAGTGGGCTTATCTCAAGCCCAATAAGACAATAAAGATGTGCCCAACCAAAGTCCAAGGAGTGTAAGAAGAAAGAAAGAAGGGAGCAACGTTACTTATTCTAAAATGAAGCCCATTAGAAGCTAGCCATCTCAACCAAAGAAGTGATTAAAGACAACATGATAAAATATTCAAAATCAAGCCTGAGAACCATGTGCAAGCACAATAAAATCAACTCACAACTGATCATTCATAGACATTATTTTGAATTTCTTTTTGAAATTTCAAAATTCAAATGTTACATTTTTTTTTCTTTTAATCAATTTTGACCCCATTTTGTAGGAATCCAAATTTCTTATTTAGATTTATCTAGATTCATATGAGTATAATTAGCATAAAAATTTTGAGGGATCTTATTATATATACTCATTTTTATCTCTTTAGTTTGACTTTTATCAACATGGATAACAAGTTCAAAATCAAACATAATAAGCATGTGCAAGCATGATAAAACCAACTCAAGTGAATCATTCATGGATATTTTTTTAAATTTCTTTTGAAATTTCAAAATTTCAATGTTCCATTTTTTTTCTTTTCATAAATTTTGACCCTTTTTTAGGGATAAAAATATTTTATTTAGATTTATTTAGATTCTTTTGAATAGAATTAGCGAATGAATTTTGAGGAGTCTTTTATATATATATATATATATATATATATATATATATATATATATATATATATATATATATATATATATATATATATTTTTTAATTTATTTTTACTTAAATAAATTA
>Ga0214545_1008057_pt1 | contig 17133 bp, 10 predicted proteins | sample CNSS4metaG_FD_160064 | JGI IMG/M metagenome (GOLD analysis project Ga0214545, IMG submission 160064) | Root nodule microbial communities from cowpea collected in UCLA plant growth center, Los Angeles, California, USA - CNSS4 | ecosystem: Host-associated > Plants > Roots > Nodule | place: USA... | reverse complement strand
TCTTTTATAAAAATTAATATTGAAGTAGTTAGAACACGGGTACGGGTATGGGTACGAGATTATACCCGTTACCCGGTGGGGATGGGGATGGGAAAAAAGTTTGATACCCGTTGGGTTTGGGTATGGAATGGGGATGAAATTTTTATGCGGGGATGGATATGGGATAGCGAAACCCGTCCCCGCCCCGCCCCGTTGCCATCCCTAATTGGGAGTTAAACTGTTGAGAGAAATACCTGTAGATTAAATTAAACTGCAAGAATAAAATGAGCGAATTTGTAAAAAAAAAAAAATTGAAAAGAAAAACTTAAAGGAATAATAAAGTTAAGAGTCACACGTTCATTAAGATAATTTACTTAATATAATATTAAGTATAATTCTTTTCTTCTTATTTCGTAGACTAATTTTTTTTAGGTTAAACCATTGTCTTCTTAAGGTATTATGAAACTAAATTAAAAAAGTGATGAAAGAAATATATATAGTTTTATTCTTTAATAGAAGAATAAATTATGTACAAAATATTTAGAATACTCTTATACTCAAATGAACAAAATAACAGATTATTTTATGTTCATATTTAACTATCTTAAACGCATGTATGAAATAATATAGATTATGTCAATATGCAGTTCATCGGTGTTTCACTGTTGCATCAGGAAGCTTTTTAAGTTAGAGTTACACATACGACATCGTATTAATTTGGGTTGACAAACGGATCTTTACTCCGTCATGGTCCAATCCATTTTTAATCTGTCAAAAAGTAGGTAAGTCAGATCGATACACCAAAAGACATAAATTGAAATATTATATTTTAATTTAGTAAAATATATTTTTATTTATTATATCTATAAAATTATTTACAAACTTTCATAAATTTTTTCTTTATATAATTTTACTTTAAACATCTTAATCCCTTAAAACTAATAATGTTACAATCTCTTTATATCTCTTCAAATCCATTTATTCACTGTATTACAAAATTATCGTCCGAAATTTACAAAACCTATTGGAATTTCTTTTATCACCCCCACTGACCAAACAAACTTTAAAAGGCTATAACTTCTTTTGTTAATAAAAATATACCCAAAACGTTCAAAGCAGTATCACCACACTCAAGAAGTGCCTTTCTTTCTTAGTAATGGAACATTTGTTGACTTTTTCTTCGAAAATGGATATGGGAAATATTTAAAACGTATAAATAATTATCAAACTTTTATGACACCACCTTCTATCATCTCCTTCTTCAAAAGATAACATTATTTGTAAAGGAAAGCTCGTTTGCTACCTTGCCAAATTCGACCACTTATTCCATCTTTAAATGAAAACTAAATAAATTTATCACAATCAACTTGTTTTATTTTCCCTAATTTAAATTAATTATCAAATTAAATTAACTACTTTTTACTAAATTGTATACATAAATAATCAACCGAATAGACCCATGTCAAGCTAGTTAGGCCAAGCCCAAGTCAAACTAAGTTAAGTGGAACCTCAATAAAACTATGACAAGTCTAGTCTTGGTCGAACTAAATTTAACTTATCTCAACTCGGGTTGAATCGTACAAGTCCAAGATAGGTTGAGATGGTTAAGACACAAATTAGGTTTAATGCCTAATCCAAATTAAGTCAAGTCAGACAATCCCACATCAAGTTAGCAACTTAGGTCAAGTTGAGATGGTTTAAACCAACGTCTAGCCACATTAGCATAAGCTTAAATCGACTTAAGTCAACCAAATCCTAATCAATTCAAGCTCGTTCAAAGCTTTATCAAAGTTGGTCATCATCAAGTAGTTGGGTCAATTCCATGTTAGGTAGGACCTAAGTTAAATCCTAAGAAAAGTTAAGTTGAAAGTGACCCCAATCCGATGGAGTCAGTTTAGTCAACTTGAGCTAGATCAAGTTGGGCTTAAGCAAGTGAGATTGGGTCGGACGCAAACCATGTTGAATTGAGATTTTTTTTTCTATAGTTCAAGCTAAAAAAGAGTAAGATAAAGCCTATGTCAACTTCGATTGAGTCGAAACAAGTTCATGTTAGATTGATTGGTCCCAACACAAGTTAGATTAGGTCAAGTTGAGTTTAGCGTAAGATAGACTTGGTTGAGATGTGTTGGACTCAAACCAATTAGATTAGGCTGAGTTCACTTCAGGTTAGGTTTTATGATTTTGAGTCTATGTTAAGTTGGATTTAACTAAATCGAGTTTAAGTCCAACAATTTAAATTTTAATCTAAATCTAATTTTGAAAATTGTATAAACTAAATTTAGAATAATTAAAGTTTCTTAAAAAACATTTCAATTTGATTTAGTTAAAATATAACTAAGATTGAATTTTTCATTATTATCGTAATGAATTTTCATTCTAAAATTCCACATTATCCATTGATCTTCTCGTATTTCCATTTCGGAAATAGCTTTTATGCACTACCATTTCTATGAATTGATTCAAGGATGAAAACATTAACTTTTCTTAGTAATTAGCATATTCCAAAATACTAAAAACACTAGCAATAGATATACAAGAACCGGCAAACACGGATATGTATGATGAATATAGTGTAGGCTAAATGATTTGGGTTGAATTCAATTCCATCTTTTCAAACAGGCAATAACTCAAAATGGTATTTTGGTATAGTCTTTTCCCAACACAAAGCAAGTTGCAACCGCTGATATTAATTTTAAAAGAAGAAGGAATTAACGATGCCAAATTTTTTTTTATACCAATCAACACAAGCAGTACCCTTGAATGAGGTGGAATTATCCTATTTTGTCCACATATAAATCGGGACAAAACGCTTCAGCAATTAATAAGATTGAATAACATTTTTAATGGGAATCGCACTTAAACTTGCCTTATTTGGTGACAACACATGCACAACCCCACCATTTTATTATTTCAAGTTGACTTAAACCTCCATTTCATTTGCTCCCTATAAAACCAGCTTCAACACTTTTTTTATTCTCCATGCTAGATCGCAACTTCATCTATTGCATCCAAGTTTTACCTGGTGAGTTTATACATTGCACGCCCTCTGCTTCCTTATTCTCCATCCTAAATGGATCCTCAACTTATTATATCCATATATTATCACTGAGATCAGATTGATAATATTTTCAGAAAAAAAATATATTGATAAGTTTACATGATAATAATATCCTTGCTTTTTTCCAGTTGTATATAAAGAAGAGTCCAGAAGGTGAAGGTGACATCACTAGCGTCAGAATGAGGGTTCTGGCAATTGCATTAATGTTGATGGTGGCATGCTGCTGTTTTATGGCTGGGAATAGTTGGAACATAGAGGCCCAAATGCATGGAAAAACCAACCAACTTAGTTACCACAATAATCACCATGGCAAAACCTCTGCCAGAGCCTACTCTCACGTCACTCATGGTAATGATCATCATTACATCCCTCCCAAAGATTTTGTTAAACCTGCGTCTGTCCAATATCATGTCAATGACGATAGTGATAATCACTACACTTCTAATATGGATAATTATGGCAAACCTGGGGGACTAATTAAAACGCATGGTTAATGGCATGCTTCTTCTTCCCTCACAACAACCATCACACATGCAACTTTGTGGAGAGGAATTCATATATATATATATATGGCTGCTGCTAGACATAGATGAAGATCATATATATGTGTAACTTTGTGTTTGTGAGTAATGTTTGATAAATAAATCAGTTACTGCTAGACATGTCTGTGTGTGAAAGTAGATTACGAGAAATTCCTGGCTGTTCCTTTCACAGATACAAGAATTTCTGAGTACTCGTAGAACTGAGTGTGTATCTCAGTACCTGTGTGTTGTGTCCCCTTCGATCAGTGTGTACCTATAAAGGAGTGCAGTAGTAATTATGATCATCGTTTTCTGTTCATAAATAAAGATATTACACGCTTTGTTTGCTTCCCAGTGCTCCTACCATTTCTTACAAAATAAATGCATGTCTTTTCATCGGGACTGTGCTTCTAATAACTAAGATTCTACAATTTAAATTATTTATATATCAATTTATAGTTAGCAGAAGAAAATCCAACTCTCCTAAACAAGGTGTAGAAATTGGAAACAGTTTTTATTTTTGTGACATTATAGGTAAAACTCGAATCAAATTTTTAAGATTACACCAACGCCTGTTTCTATATCCACTAACTGGTTTATTGTCATATTTTCCAGATCAATCACAATGATATTGAATATAAAAGGTTTATATATCAGAAAAATACAGTCAAATATGTCAAGAAAGAGTTGGGAGAACTGGACCCAAATTTTAAGAAAATCTCATTCATAATTATATGATTGAAAAAGTTCATCTAATGATAAATAGTGTGTTACAAAGATAGATGTCTATATAACTATTTTAACCAATTCACAGATATATATACTTGTTCAGCTCTACCAAAACAGATGGTCTAAGGTTTACTCAAGTTTTAGAATCGCTGAGCTGAAAATGAGTTACTCAAACTAATAAAAAAACACAAGATATAATAAAAAGTTTGCTATAGATTTATCCTAATGTGTGTAATAATTAAAACATTAATGCAACCATTACATCTTTATTCACCACTCTTCTTCAAGGGAGGAGGAAATTTTTCCATCATATATTAATACATTTTGATAAATATTACACCTCAGCCTTCTTTCACCACGCTCGTTACCCACATCAAGGTTAATTAAGAACTAACTATAGATAAAGGGACGCAAAAACCAAAACATAACTCCACCTTAAACCCTATCTTCTTTCATTTGGTTGTAATGCCCTTCTTGAACAAACAGCGTGTCTTCAAAAGTTTGAACGTTTGCCACCCAGTTTCAGTTCAGAATTTCGCAGTCCGAAGCAAAGTTGGCGTGAGATTTTCATTATCCCATCACGAAGTTACTACAATCAGCCGACATAGTCACGGATCATGTGGCCTCCAAGGTGATGATGTCGAAGCTGTTCCTCTTGCAATTGTTGTTGGTGTTGTACTCCTTCAACGCCATGTCTAAGACCTAATGTTAGTGACACAGAACCAAGCCCACCAACCTCAAGGCCACCACGTCGATATGGCACAAAACCCATCAATGTACCATCCATATTGTTTGAAGTCATTTGGCATTCCAATTTAGATCTTTTCTCTTGACTCCATTGTTCTTCATTCAACCCTCTTTCCTCAGCATTGCTTGATTCCATTTCCATGCCCTCAAATCGGTTTTCAGGTATTGAATTCATACCAATATTGCTCAAAGGCTTATCCACTCTAGTTTGGCTGGTATCACCGCCTTCAGGGCCAGAAGATGTTCCCTGATCGTGTTTACCACTCTTCTCTCTGGTGCCTGTTGCTTTTGTTTCAAGCATGTGTATTTCCTCAACCATTGGCTTCCATACTCGTACTCGAGCATTTATGAACCAATTTGATACCTACATCAATCAGTTACATACCATTGTTTCAGTAGTAAAATATTAACAGTTTAATTTCCATCAAATAAAGAGCACATTAAACTGCGAACGTGAACATATGTCAATTATTATAAGAATTGAATCAACAGAATAAAAAGGGTAGAGACATAATAATGAATTTGAAGGAAAAGGCCCCCACCTGATTCCGTGATAGACCCGTTTGACTAGCCAGCATGTGTTTATCGGTGTCTGTAGGGTAACTGAAAAGAAATTAAACAGCAAAAAAGCCACAATGTTGAATCCAAATGTCTGTGTGGAATAGAGAAAAGGAGTCACGGAGCAAGAAATAGAGACATAGAGACAAACATACGGATGAAGAAAATGCTCAAATAACCAGGCTTTAAGAATTGCCACTGCACGCTCTGGCAACCCTCTCTGGGGCCTCCACACATGCTGTTGGGGATCAAGAAGATCCGTAGTACCACCTCTGCCAGATTTGTTCTTTAGAAAACTTTGGTCCATGCTGCATCTTATCCTTGCCATAGTAGTGTCAGCTTTACTGCCACTACTGCAAGAGGGTTTTGACACATCCTCTCCCAAGGCTTCGCTCATAAGCTTTAGCTGATCTGAGATAGAATTCTTTAAACATCTGAAGTGTTTTGATACTGACTTCAGAGCCATGGAGATGTAAGGAGTTGCAGAACCAAGACCCGCCACTGACTCGAACGAAGAAATAACCATTTGCATTTGTAGATGGTACTGCTTGCATTGCCTCGTAACCTATAACAGTGGCCCAACGCAACAGTGTCAAAAGGCAACACTTTTCAAAATTATAACTTGCATTACCATCATTGAGATAATCAAATTATTCTGACACTAGCAAGGAACTGTATTACTGTTGCATGCCGAGAAAAGTTACGATGAACCAAAATAACATGATTTTTTTAACATTTACGACTTTATAAAACAATAAACAGTTCTTTTCAAAAAATATTACCAGCATGTTGAAGTACATTACTGAAAATAAGCACGTCAGTTTGACCAAGTTGACAGTAACAAGGTAGGGCATAGCTTTCCATGTACTAAATATTTTCTGATGATGTTTGGAATATAGTACTAGACTTTGTAAGGTGTAGTTTACATGGTTGACCGGTTGACTAACACTATTCTTGCACACATGTGCATCCTATATAGATTTTAAAAATTACCGTGTACTGGAAGCAAATGCATGACAGAATTAGTAACACTGGTGAGTTAGTATGTGCAAAATGAAGAAGAGTGATTGGTGCATTTCCAACTTTTGCTCTGCCTAGGCCTGAAACTACAGTAAATAACTCAACCATTGGTAAAGAACAGTCATCCTACAAAACTTACAGTTCAGAATCTTTGATTCAGTACTTAAAAGTGGTTGCTCAAGAGGGTTTTTTAGGGTAACAAGTATGAAACTGAATTCACAAAGTCATGTTTAAAGATTATGCATTTTTTTTGTAGATAATAAGTACCGAAGATGTCAATATAATTAATCTATGATCACTAGCTACAATCATGATGTTGCCAACATTAACATATCTTTAAAATTAACATACATAGCGAGATTCATGGTGATGCCAATTAAGAAACTAATTATGTTGATACTTGGGATAATTAAATAAACAAGAAAAACATTTGATATACACTTTTCTTTTGAACCAACAATCAATCATTTTTATTGAACGACTTGGAGATTTTTTTCATTTGCAAGCTGAAAATATTCTAACAAAAATTCTTATTTCATAGTTTCGCATATGACAAATATGTCTAAATCTGCTGTCATGTCGTCCTTGGTAGACACAAGAGACTTCACTTCTGTAACATTTTACCAAAGAAACGAAGCATGAGAAAGAAAAGTGTAATAAACATTGAGCACCAATCCGTGATAAGCATAAATAAATTATGGATGAAAGAAATTAGCAGACATCCTAAGGTCTACAACCAAAGGCAAGAACTATAATTTTATTATTCTAAATTAAGTTCAATACAGAATTTGTTTCTTATCCATCGTTCCAGGACAAAAAATATTGGCACTGGCATGACGATTTTTGAAATCTATTTATATATACACGAGTATTGGACCTTATTATCAATTCCATTATTCATCTTTTTCGAATTTTCTGTGTATGGAGAAACCTGCAACTTAAATGTAAAAGGGAGATCAAGCAATGCCGACAAAACAAAGGAACAAGATAAAAGAGACCACACAATGAACAAGAAAGTAACTGAAAACATTTGATTTGACCATGAGGAGGTTAATCTAAAAGCAGTAAATAATTTCTTATCATTACCAACAATCAAGGAGATATTATATTTATATAATGTCATTATGTGATGGGACCTTTATATATTCCTTTCCCTTTGCCTTTGTTTTTCACAAGGGGTGAAACAAACATTACTCCGTTACCCTTCTTAGGATACCGTTTAAGCATTTATGTTTGGGCTATAGAACAAATCACTCTACGATGATAACTTCATAGGTAACAAACATCTCAAGAAGTTCCGACTACCAGAAGCTGCAAAAGTCGAGGCACATAGAAAGCAAATGACAAGTTAAAACGTGAACAGGTTCACCATTTTGTTTTCCCTATATTCTCCCTCAAAAGCGAGGTTTAAACGGATTTTCTCTTAACATTGTAGAAATCAAGGCCTGTTGGTTGCAGCACACGCAGCGAAAAAGCATTTGTCCTTTTCCATATTAACAGTAAGTTGTTTCAAACAGACATTAATGTGCAAAGACAAATACATGGGAAAAGAAAATATAAAACAGGTTATGGAAACAGCGAAAACAAACCTCCTCTTGCATGTACAGCAGTTTTGCTTTCTTCTGTTGATAATCTGGCCGCGAAGAAAGACCAAAGCTACTCCCAACTCCCAAATCAGCACTATTTTCCTTTGAGACATTATACAACATAGTTGATGAAGAACCTGAGTTACTACCTTTTGCAGTAACCCCGGTTTCGTTGACAGTAACAGTATCCGCAGAAGTGGAAGCACTAATTTCCGGAGAAACCCGTTCTGAAACATCATATGATTTCGCAAACTTTGCACCAGATACACAGAAAATCTCATCTAACAACTGTTGGACAGACTTTAAGAACCTTGAACTCTTAAGAATAGTAGCATACCCAGTGAAAGGGCCAAGGGGACCCACACTTCGGTAACTCATGGTACTCTTCGAAGGCATTCCCACCGTGTCTTGGAGTGATTTCGCAGAATCTCTAGAAACAATAGAGGGCTTCATATTCTTCAAACAACGAGGATCATCGGATGTAGACCCTTGCTCATGTTGAGAAACAGAAGGCTTGGGTTGTGCGTTCGATGAAAGTGACAGGGATAAGCTCTGAGGAAGTGAATCACTCGGGATATTATCTATTGCTCGATTTGTCCATCCGAAACGCAACGGATTTGGCTGATTATCATAACTCTGCTGTTGAAGCTCAACTTCAGAACCATTACCCACCCAAATGCTGTGGTCATTTTGTTGCATTAGGGAAGTCATGTCTTGCCTGGTGTGAGCACCGATAGAAGCCGACTTCACAATATCTTGCAAAGCATTTTGATACAGTGGAGAAGGAGGAGGAGGATTATGCAGTCCACCTAATTGCTTTTGAATTTGTCTACCACTGATTTCATCAGATGCATTGCTACACTGTACATCCATTAGTTCGTTGTAAGATGACACATTGTTGAGCTCAGAAGACAAAAAAGAATTGGCATTACTTGGATAATTTACAAACCAATCAGATCCTTGCTGGGGAGCACTGTTCCTCCAATTTCCCAAATTACGAAGTTCGCACTGTTCCTTGTGGGAAGAATGAGTAGCGGGCATGGAATGGGAAAACGAACCATACTGATTCATCATCAGCCTGTTACTCGCTTCAGCTGCATCTATTTCTTGATGATACTCCAAAGCGTTCTTTGGAGCAGACAAAGGGTTCAAAGAAGTGGAGAAGTTAGGCATTTCTGGTGGATAAACAACTTGTTCGTCAAGCATGTTAGCGTTCCTAACATTCCTAACATGAAGAAGATCAAAGTTATTAAACCCCGGATGTAACGATAACGGTTCAAGATTGTTGGGGAATTCGTGCAGAGGTTGAGAACTGTTTTGGATTCTCAATTTTTCGCGCCGAATTTGCTGTGCCACATGAGACTCAGGCCTTAAACTGCTCATTTCCCAACTCACCAAGTTTAACAATCCGATGAGAAAACCTCTTCTCAGTGAAAACCTCTCAGAAGATATCAGTCACTGCAGAAACTCAGCCACTGTAATTGCTATCTCCTGCACGGAAATTCCATATCACCTTATGGGTTAAATTTTGAACAAGAAAAATACAAATTAGTAAGTAGACAACATTTATTACACCCTTACCCTAGTATAACTTCAGAAATTATTATTTTAATATATAAAAAAAAAAAACATTGCACTACAGACACCCAAAGAAAGAGATAAATAAGAGAGAGAGACTGCAGGAGCAACCTTTCACCATAAATAATAATAATAATAGAATACAGAAGGCAAGACAAGACTGTGAGTGAAGTCTGAAGAAACCGATCTAACTTCATAATTTTCTATAATATTCCCACCTTGTACATGTTTCGAATAAAGGTTCTTGTTCTAGTTTCCTTTCTCAATCCTCACTGAAACTTAACTCGTTGCATAAAAATAAAAAAAAAAGAAAAAAAAAAGGTCGAGGGTCGAGAGAGGTAGCTCTTCCTCCCTTACCAGACACCAAAAGTAATAGTTCTCACAAAAAACAGCTCCAATATGATGCTTTTCCACCCACCAAACAGCGCAATATCTAACCCTCTCTGTCGGTAACAAAAACATGGAACGAGAACCACACAATTAGCACTACAAGAACAAAAACAAAACAAAAAACCTAAAAGGTATACGTAAACCACAACGACAACGTTAGACACCTCTTAGTGGCAGGCACAAATAGCGAGTGAATACCCTAGCTGTAGGGCTCCCATGAAATGGATCTGCGCCCTCACACATCCTCAGAGCAAGGTAAAAACTGGTTGAGGCACAGCGGAGACACCTTGAGAGCATTATTGTTGAATATGCAGAAACAAGAAGTAGGAGGTAAGAAACACGGACTACTACTACGTTGTGTGTGTAGGGAAAACGACGCAGAGACATGAAGCGGCGAGAAAGAAAACGACAGAGAAAAAAAAAATCTAGTGTTTGAAATGGAGGAGTCAAGAAAAGAAAGAAAACGTGTAGTTGTTGATTATTGGTTTGGAGAGTTTTGAAAGGGTGAGAAAGGAAAGGACTATAAGGAAGTAGTTAAGGTACTTTCACCTGTGTCATGGCAAGTTGGCGATGATGGAGACGGAACCAGTTAGAATTCAGAAGAGAATGAAAGAAGCTTTCACTACTACCACCCTAGCCACCACCACAATCATTACCATCATGGCCCTTTAGCTTTGAGGTTTAAATTAACGTAAAGTTGCAGTTAAAAGGTTAAAAAATAGTATATAATGCTACGCAAGCATTGGAAAACAGTGACACTTTTCCTCATCCAGTGTTGAAGGAGTGTGGTTGGGGCCCCTACACTTTCATCTTCGGCTCCCTCCTTTTTTGCATATTATGTGTGTTTGTTGGAACTTGGATGCCACGGACTCTTGTATTGTTTGCTTCCTCCAATTCCTTTTTCCTATTTTTATTTCAAGTGCTTGGTTTTGTATGGCATCAATCAATAACACACTTTCAACTATTTCTGAACAACTTTTAATTGTGTGATGTGATGGCATGCTTACAAAAAATTTTTGACATTTTTGTTTCTGTCCATTTTATATCGACAAAAAAAATGTCCATGCTATTTCGAAAAACAAATATATTAAATGAAGATTTATTAGAGGAATTATATGTTTAGTATGAAAATAATTAATCCCATACCTTATTACATAAACTACTTTGGATTCGACCATCCGTATTAATTAGTTATTTTGAGCTAACGTACTTGGTGGGTTCAATTATCATTATCAACAAAAAATATTCAATGACAGTTTTACATTTAAATTTTTGTTCGTATCCCTTTTTTTCCTGTTTATATATATATATATATATATATATATATATATATATATATATATATTTATTTATTTATTTTATTTTTTTTTTTTTTTTTTTTTTTTTTTTTTTTATTTTATTTATTTTTGTTTCTTTTTTTTTTTTTTTTATATATATATATATATATATATATATATATATATATATATATATATTCATATATTCATCACATTATTACGTTTGAATTGTTCTCTTTCCTTCGAATAGATTCCAGATAAAACTGTTAACTTTCTAAATTTTTGGCGCCTTGCATGTTTTCATTTTCAGTGCTTATATTTGTTAATTTGTTGAAGATGAATTTATTTCTTTCTGCTGCAGGTAAAAAGTGTTAATATTTTTCTTAAAAAGTTAGAGATCAATTTTTTTGTCATAATTTTTATTATTAATATTAATTATAATTTAAAGTTAATTCATAATAAAAACTATTTATTTATTAATTTAGAGATCAGTTATAATTTTTTAAAATTATTTTAATTATCAATAATTTTTAATTTGTAAATTGATATTTAAATTGATCACATTAATAACTAACTACCTTTTATCATTAAAATTAATTATTATTAAGAATTTTTTTTGTAGTGAAAATTTTCAAAAACAAATGACAACTAAAAACTCGAGTTGTAATGAGAGTCGTGAAAAAAAATAAGTTTTGGTAAATAGATTTTGCTTTCTTTGGATCTTTAGTTCTTTTTTTCTTCTCTTGTTAAATGGGTACTTAAGAAGATATTCTCGTCTGATGATGATTCAATCAAGAGACTATATGTTGAGACAGTGATCAAGATGGATGATATGATATACTAAATAAGAAGGAGAAGAAGAAGGCGACGACACTGACGGTGGCAGCGGCGACATCGACGAAGAAGAAGAAAACGAAAAAAAAATTAAAGAGGGAGGAGGAAGAGGATGAGCAGTGTATGTTATTTACCAACGGATTTTTCTATCAGTAATTACTGACGAATTTTACCGACGAATTTTTTCGTCGGTAATTATCGACAGATTTTTCTATCGATAACTATAGACATATTTTTCCATCAGTGATTATCAACTGAAGATGATTTTCATCAATAAAATTTTACCGACAAAATTTTTACTAACAGATTTTTTTATCGTCGATAATATTTATTTAACAACAGATTTTGACTATTATCGACTGATTTTGACCATTGGTATCAGTTTTTCTTGTAGTGTATATGTATATATGACTTGATCTAAGATAGGTGATCTTGATTTGATTATTTGCATGACTCTTGATAGGCTTCATGTCTTGAGTGACAATATTTAACACACAAACTCACATTAATAAAGGTATCACAATTTTAATATTGTTTAGTCGCATACAAAATTTGAGGTGGTAAGAAGCTAAGGAGACTAAGGGTTAGAGCTGACCTGCTAATTGATATTTTTTGTAATAAATTTGTGTGTCACTCTAATATTAGATTTATTTTTAATTTAATTGAGTCTCAATTTTTGTAAAGAAAACTCGATAATCATTTTTATTAAATTAGTGTTAACATTATCTAAAAGTGTTAAAAATTTAAATTTGTCGCGTGTCAAATTGAATGATTTTCTTTCTTAAATCTCTCTGATTTTGACATATGTTATCTTTAAAATAGAATATGATCCAATTTTGCACACATGACCGATGTAAATTTTTACAAAATTTAACATAAAAAGTGATAGAATATTTTTTTTAAAACCAAAATAAATGAAATATTTAAATATAAAACCAAATTATTAAGTCTTTATTATTATAATTCATCAAAGTGAGTTAAATAAATGATATCTTACGATTAGCTTAATAATTTTCTCACTAATAAAGGATATATTTTGTTTTTATTGTATTTTGATGATGTGTTACAAAGTTTAATGATTCAAATATCAATTTTATTTTTAAACTGATCAAATTTTAAACTAACAATAATCATTAGTTTTTAATTGTTTCATTCTGGTTACACCTTTCCTACCATTCAAATATCAGTAACTATTTTATAGAAAAAGTACTATAGTATCTCTTCAAGCAGGATTATTTATAAAAAGAGGTATTTTCCTGGAAAACAAGTTTGCCAATGTTTTTAGATTTGATTCCACTGGTATGGATCTACCAACATATGTTTTTAACCGTTGAGTAAAAAGGTATACGTTTGATGTTTGGGAAAGGGGTGAAGAATTTGATTAAAGGCAAAGAGGTATTCGTGTGTGACTGAACAGGTGTTTTTTTTTTCTAATTTTGAAATTGATTTTAACTTAAATTTATAAAGATGGTTCGTTGAATTTTTTATTTTTTAAAATAAGGTCTAGTTGTTAGAATGAATGACGATATTAAAGATCAAATAATACTTAACCAAACCGATTTCTTTTTTATGTTTTAGAAAAGTGAAATTGTGTTGTGGGATAGCATTCCTATCAATATGAAAAGTGAAGTTGTTTTAATTCGTCCTTCGTCCCGACGACTTAAGTCTTATATTATAAAAAAAACTTTAACAAATCTATTTTTATAAATTTATGTTAAAATCAATTCCGAAAAAAAAAAAGCCGATTGAACGAGACCGGGTGAAATGGAGATGGACCTTCTATTTTAAATACACATTCATCTATTTTAATATTGGACATTAATTTTCATTCTGTTATTTTATTTTGAAACAATATATTGACTAAAAATGAAGAATAAAAGTCATGAAAAAAAAAAGAATTTTAGAAATAGAAATTGAATGATAAATTTGAGTTATATGCGTGGATAAAGATGGTGACAGAAAATGTAAGGTCATTTTTGGCATATTTAATGCGTAGCATTTTGCGGTGAAATGTCCGAATTGAGAATTGGCATAAGCAGTGAAGAGGTTGTTGGAGCACGTGGATGGGTCAGGTTTTGCATATGAGACCGCACTGTCACAAATCTCACCCATAACCCCAACATATAACATCTCTCATTTATTGTGATTCGATGGATACCATATAACCAACCACAATTCACCCTCCAAATTACGCATATATTCATTTCTTCCTATCACTTTATAAGATTTTATGTACACATTAAAAAATAAGTAAATTTCATCGTTTATCATAAAATGATTATGATTTTTGTTATGTGTACTCCATGATAACTATTTGCATAAGGTTTTCTTAAATTTTTTAAATAAATCTAAGCAAAAAATTTCCAAAAGTACCTTAAATATACTTTTTAAGAGATATGTCATGGTTCCCTAGGGTAAACATGCAGCAACTTCATTGATTGGAAGCTAACAATTCTTGGTATGCAGCTGACAAAACCTTCTTACAAGGTCAGTGGTCAACAATAGTGAGTTAGTAACAGTGTTCTTCTTTAAATATTAATATTTTAGTTAAATAAAAGTAATTTTATAAAAGAATAATAAAAAAAACCTTAATTTAAAAACATGGAGACAGAAAGAGAAGACAGTGAAGAGAGAAATGTGATGGATGAAGAAAGAAAGAAAGAAAGAAAGAGGGAATAATGAGAGACAGGGTTTGTGTGTGCTAGGAATTTAGTGTGGTCAGCTTTTGAATTTATCGGTAAATGGTGAATTATCACTGCCGTTAAGCAAAAGATCTGCTGCTACTGAAACTTCACTGTTACTGTTACTGCTACTGCATGCATGGTTCCAAACCCCATAACTCTCACTCTTTTCTGCTCTACCTATTCAAATCCTCAGCTGACGTAATCTCCTCCCTCTTCCTCTGTCAACAATTATTTTTTTGTCACCATTGTATGGAAAATGATTGTCAAGAAATAAATCTTATAATACCAAGCTAAAGTTACAAATATTGTTTCGCTTAACTTTGTTTTAGACAACACAGAGAGTAAAGTGAAGAATACTTTGTAAAAAAAAGAAAAATTCAAGTATTTCATTGTCCAACGCAACACTATATATCATATTTTAACCCATTCTATATATTTTACTGAAAAACTTCTTTACAATATAATAAAAAAAAATTACTTATTAAAGAATTGTAATTTTAGATATTTTTTTTTCATTTTTACTTTCAACCATCTATTCAATGCACTGACATCATATTTATTGCACTAAAAATTAGCATATTTATTGTATTGATGAATGGTAATAATATAAAAATATTTGTAATGTACAGGTATTGGCTAGTATGGTTAATAAATACTTTTTAACTAGTAAACTTAAAGGAACTCTTACTAAAAGCACTGATAAAGGTAATATATTAAAAATTTCTGCATAATTGATTTTTAGGTAATTAATATAATAAGAATCTGGACATTTGGTGTAGAAACGTCTCATTTCCGATAAAAAAATTCTTGTTAATGATAAGTTGTTTTTAAGAAGTGCGAATGAATTTAAATCAGAATTATGAAATTTTTGAATTAATACCTAGATGTTACATATTAGGGAATTTGTTTTCTTTATTGTTATGAATTTAGAGAGAGAAATAAATCAATTCAGTTAATTATTCACATGAAGTTTGAAGCCTAAAAAAGGGAAGCAATACGGTACTCAGTCATAGCTGTAGAAGCATAAGGAAGAACATGGAGTCATAGCTGTAGAACTCGAAAAAACATCACTAATTTTGAAGCATTTGTTGTGTTATAATACCTCATTCATTGTTACTTTAAACTTCATACAGGTATAACAGATTTCACACCTTATAATTTTGTTCTTAATTCTTAAATTTTTTATACAAAATTAAAATTCGATTTTATTTCAAATTTTAATAAGATGTGACTTTTAAATTTCAAAAATAAATATATATTCTTCATAATTAAATATATTAAATTTTGTTTTTATGTGTTATTTTAAATTCACGTTTGAACTATTTATTTTGTTTGATTCAAATATAATTTTTTATCTTCATTTAATACATTAAAATAATTATTTATTTTTAAAATTTAGAAACAAAAATACATTTTAAATAAAGACAAATTTTAATTTTACGAGGGATTATAAATATTTTAATCCTATCTTCTAACATTTAGCATTTTGATAAGATTTATTTTCGAGGAAAATTTTATTGGAGAATATCGTATTTTCTTTTAATTTTATAAATAAAGTCTGTATATGAGTTGCAATATAATTCAACTTTTTTTTTATTTTAATACACATCAATTTTTTTTTTAAATTATATTAAATTTTTCTTTCATTCATTAAGATGTTATGAGGTATATATTATAAAAATATGTCAACCAAATTTTATTAAAAAATAATTTTCCAACAAATAATACTATCAATGATTTCTACCAATACATCATGGTTGTATTTCAGTATTAAAAATGTTTCCGTAGAACCCACCAGCGAATCGCGCTGAAACCAACCATGTATCTAAGAAAATGCGGCACACCACTAATGTTGAAAATTTTCACCACTGCCTCATGCTGCACTCATCTTCTTCATCTTAAAACTTGGTGCAATATTATAAAATAAAAGGTTAAAATATCTTTTTTGTCCCAATTTTCGTCAAGTTTTTTGAAACAAGTTCTAATTTTGGTTTTGTGTTCAAATAAGTCCCAATTTTCGTTAATTTTGTTCAATTGGGTCCTTTTTTGCTAACACCGTTTAAATCATTAACGGCCATGAACAGTGACTGCCACGTGTCACTTCGTGGTTTTTTTGATTTTTTTTTTGATTTTTTTTTTTGATTTTTTTTTAATTTTTTTTAAATGTACACG
>Ga0214545_1008051_pt1 | contig 17138 bp, 15 predicted proteins | sample CNSS4metaG_FD_160064 | JGI IMG/M metagenome (GOLD analysis project Ga0214545, IMG submission 160064) | Root nodule microbial communities from cowpea collected in UCLA plant growth center, Los Angeles, California, USA - CNSS4 | ecosystem: Host-associated > Plants > Roots > Nodule | place: USA... | reverse complement strand
ACAAATAATTAATATATATATATATATATATATATATATATATATATAGACATAATTTAATGATAAAATGAAAAGATTGTATAAAAAATTACATGGCTGTTAATTTCATAAAAACATACATACACACATGTATATATGAGTCAAGGAGTAAAGTGTTTGAAAATAAAATTAAGAGAAAGAAGTTGAAGGTGTCTTTGGTTTTGCTCCTTCTAATTGTTGTTTCCATTGAGATTGGTATGTGATCTAAGGTTTTGAAGTTGATTTTTGGTTTAAAATAAGTTTGTGAAATATGAAGTTTTGAGACTAATGGCTTAACATTGAATATATTATGTATCTTTTGTGAAACAGAAAGCGATGGACCATTGAAAATGATAGAGGGAAAAGTGTGTGAAGTGAAGCTATATGACTATTGTGAAAGTGATAATTGCTTGGTTGATTGCCCAAATAAATATGGAGCAAGACCAAGTGCTCATTGTAGCCTCACCGGGGAGTGTTTATGCGATTATCCATGCTGAGGTGTTTTTCACCTTTTCTCTTATTATGTAGGGAATTGAATCATTAATTGTACCCTTAATGTCTAATTCAAATGAAATAAAGTAATCGTCGGAATCATCATTGTAATCATTGTAATAGTCTAAGGGCATATGTTAGGCAATGATTTTTATTCAGCAAGTATACTGAGTCGACGTATTAAAGTTAACATGTCTTATATCCATGAATAAGCTTAACAAGTCTCATATCCACAAACACTTTGATTCCCTGTTCCACCTACATTTTTCGGGGCTACCATTTGCTCTATTTGTCCTTCTAGAATTTAAATTGAAGTGGACGACACTTCCTGTTGATGCCTTTCCTTTTCTAGTTGCTTCTATAATCTTCTTTTACTATTGTTTCTCCTTGTTGTTCTCTCTATCTCATAATAAAGAATCAAATTTTGAACTAATTTTTTACGTTACATACAATAAGTAACTACAAGGATTCACAAGAAAATCTGAAATTGATTAAGAATACCAAATATTTTGGTACAAGTCCTTATTAATGGTGCCAACAAAATTTGTTAAGGATTAGCGATAATATAATGGTGAGTAATTAGCTATGGATTCTTGAGAATAAAATTGCAAGAAATTAGCTATGGATTAACGAGAACAAAATTGCGAAAAATTATCTACAGATTATAGAGAACACAATTGAAAAAAGCTAGCTATTGTTTGGCGAGTATGGAATTGCGACAAATAAGCTACGGATTAATTAGAACAAAATTATGACAAATTAGTTATAGATTACTGAGAGCTATGTTGTGACACATTAGTTATAAACTTATGTGAGAAAAGTTGCGAGAAAGTAGCTGTAGATTAGAAATAAAATATAAAACTTTCTCACTTCAATTAACGACGGATTAGCAACGAATTAACCACGGAATAGCGAGATATCATATTTTTCTATACTTAGCTACCTAAATTTTGCAGAAAAAAAATGTTTTGTAGAAATTTGATTGTTAATCTTTCACAAAACTTGTTAGCGAAGGATTAGCTATAGAATAACTAAGAAATATTTTGTAGCAAATATGCAAATATTTTACAGTGTTGGGTGGTGGTTTTCCTTTAGAAAGTGTATTGAGTCGATGTAATAAACTCAACAAGTGTCATTTCCACAAAGACTTATGCAAACTTTTACGATAGTTATAATCTGCTATTAAATTTTACATAAAGAAAAGAAAAAAAATGAATTTTCATATTTCTTTTTACTTTATATATATATATTTATGTATGTCCTTTTCAATTTTTTCCCATTTCACCTTTGGGACATCATTGGTTTCATTAAATAACATCATTTTTTTTTCAATTCATGTTGACAATAACGTAGATAGTATAATGATTCATTTACCATTTAGCCAAATCAAGGAACTAGAATATGTTATCACGTAATTATAATTACTCACAATTAAAAAATATAAATTTTATTAATAAAATAATTTAAAAACTTTCATATATTTTTTTTTCTTAAATTTGTTATTTGTAGTTTTTGTTTTCGATATCAATTGAGATATCATTGAAACGATTTACAACTTAAATTGGATTTTCATTTTTATTTTTTATGAATATTTGATGTTATGAACAATAATAAATTAGTTATGAGAGTTCTATCAATTTTACTCATAAATAAATATTAATTATTATATTTTATTATTTTCAACATAGAATATATATATATATATATATATATATATATTTAACCGACAACTTTTAAAAATATATTTATTTAATACAATATTTATTCATTGAATTAAGAATACAAATTGAAAATAGATACATTATTATAACTAAAATTAAAAAATACGCTACATTAATTTAACTTTGACTAAAATTAAGAGAAAGAAGATGAAGTTGTCTTTGGTTTTGCTCCTTCTAATTGTTGTTTCCATTGAGATCGATATGTGATCTAAGGTTTGGAAGTTGATTTTTGGTTTAAAATAAGTTTGTGAAACTTAAAGTTTTGAGACTAATGGCTTAACATTGAATATATTATGTATCTTTTGTGAAACAGAAAGCGATGGATCATTGAAAATGATAGAGGGAAAAGTGTGTGAAGTGAAGTTATATGACTATTATGAAAGTGATAATTGATTGGTTGATTGCCCAAAGAAATATGGAGCAGGAGGAAGTGCTCATTGTAGCCTCATGGGGGGAGTGCTTATGCTATTATCCATGTTGAGGTGTTTTTTACCTTCTCTTCCAACCTTTTCTCAAATTTTGTAGGGAATTGAGTGCCTTAATCTCTAATTCAAAAAAAAAAAAAATTATTTTCTTATCATTATATTTATTTATGTTCTTCTTCTTAATCATTTTCTGGAGTTTATATATTCTTTACTTCACACAATAACCCTTGAATGTTTGTTGATATATATGTGACTACATAGTGCCATGTTTACTTTTGATCTTATCCATATTAATTATTATAAAAAAATTGAAACAAATTTAGACGTAATAAATTTTATAAAAGAATGTAAATATATTCCCAATAAGTCCCACATCGCTTAGGAGTCTACATCAAGCGTAGTTTAAATACTTCTTCCTCCCTCCACCCATCGAGGCGCCTTTTAAGGACAAAATTGTTACCAAGCTCCATGCTCAAAAGCGGACAATACCTTGAGAATGTTGTGATTGTTCCTAACGATGCTGTCGGATCGACTTGGGTCGAATCGAAACATTAGCGTCGAATCGCTAGGAACGTGGTAGTTGATCCTAGCGATGCTACTAGACTTGCGGCTTGAACAATTTCCTTTATATTTTTCAATTCTTTTTCTAAAATTTACGTCTTTTATATTTTCTGAACTCAATTTCAATTGAAATATCTTAATAAGATCGGGGATTAAAATTGATACTTTTTTAACTCTATCTAAGTTAAAACTTTGTCAACTCCACTAAAATTAGAATTTTATGCTTTCTTTAATTAATATTAATAAAGGTCTTAATAATTTTTATTTTTTAATCCCCAGGCGACGTATCCCTTCTCACCCAATTTTCTAGGTTTTATATGAACGGCCTGGTGGTGATGAATAACTATAGGCAATGCAAGCCACATTTGACTCGATTTTGGGGTCTTCTGTGTTCAGGGTTGTTTTTGATCAGTGGAAAAGGTGTTTAATCATGGATTGATAAATGGAAGGAGGTTAATTGTGAAATTATGAGGTGATACGAGGGAATTGGATGATTATGGTATGTACTTGTACTAGGGTTTGAGTAATTGGTGGTTTTAAGGTTTAGGAATCAATTGCATCGTGAATTAGACTAAAAGTGGTTCACTTTATGTTAATTTAATAATTAGGTGCAACTAATTGTATTATGGTCTAATGAATTTGTGAAATGAGGATGATGGTGATCTTAGGGTTCTGTGTATGCATCGCCTGGCGGCACCATGATTGCCGCTAGGTGCCAAAGGTAGATCAGTGGAACTTGGCAGTTGGACTATAGTGAGATTGGAGGATTCTGTAGAGTTAATTTAGGGTTTGAAACAATGGAGTTATAATATGTTGGATTTGGTGGTACAAGGGTAAGAAATGCATGAGGTAATACAATGTGAGATTAATAAAGCTTGGTTGGGTCTTGGAAGAGTTGAAGTTAATGATAGTAAAGTTGAGGTTTAAGTCAATTAGGATCTTAGTAGATTATGAGGCAGGTTATGATGCGAGAGTTAGAGGGGCTATGTAGAGTTGCCTAAGTTGAATTTAAGATTAATTATAGGTTGCAGTATAAGGGTTGGGTTAATCATAACTGGCTGAATATTTAAATAATGTTTGAGAACATGGTGGAATGCATGTAATATGCGTGAGTATGACATACTGTGAATAAGAAAAGTTGAACCTAAGCAAGCCTAGCTCTTGGTGTATTTGGATTGGTGAATCTATAAGGGAATAAGAACATTGGTATGAAGTTAAACTTGTGAGAATTAAGGCAATTAACTTGGTAGAGAATATTGTAGGTTATGATGCCTAAATTGGGGACTTCAATCTTTTCTATGAGCCTAAAAATAAGTATTGTGCAAGTATTGGTCTAGCGCCTGACAATGGTGTTTGACCCACCAAACGGTAGCTACCAAAATAGAGGAGTACTTGAGCGCGTGGCGCCTAGCGGGGAGGGTCGTCCCGCCAGGCGATACCTGTAGGACAGAGGATTTTGAAGCGCTTGGCGCCTGGCGGTAGATGTGCTTCGCCAAGCAGTTTGGAATGCAGTTTCACTTGGAGGCTCTAGAGTAGTGTCAAACGATAACACAGAGGCCGAATGGTTGTTTCCTTTGGGTGTGTTTGGTCTACATTGCTTTGGTGATACCTTAAAAATCGACTTGTTGGAGTGTTCCTTGAGTTATGGCTCAGAATGGTATCCCTTGAATTATGGCTCGGGATAGAGGGTAAACACGTGACATTCCTTAAGTTATGGCTCGAAATGACATCTCTTGAGTTGTGGCTTGGAATGACAGATGAACACGAGAAATCGTTGAGTTGTGGCTTGGATTGACGAGTGTTGCCAGTGTGAGTGTGCGAGTTGTGGCTCGTACGGATGGGTCCAAAAAGATTGCCCTCCTCGATATTTATCTGACGAGTTTGGTAGTGTTGGGACATTACGAACTATGCTTCATATTGGGAACTCAACCTGGTATTACAGGGTATAGTCCGTAGCAGGTTTGCCATACGTGTTCTATAAGTTGTGGCTTATAGGTGTGGTAGCAAGGATAGAGTTTCTTTGATGTGTATGTGCTTATATATATGAATTATATATATGATTTTATATTGTTAGCTCACTCTATCTGCTTGTATTTGGCGATGATCGTGTATTCGGGAGCAGATGATGTTGCAGGTGGTATTGGTGAGGCATAGATCAAAATGGGGTAGTATGGGATTTTATGATTTCTGCTTACTTTCATTATTTTGTAATTTGGTTTTGAAAATAGATTTGAGATTGTAATACTTGGAGTTAAAATTACGATTATTGTAATTCACTATTGATATATGGATTTTAATTTTCTAGCATTTTGGGGAAACACAATATATTAAATAAGGTTTATTTATATTTTCTATTTTATTTTATTTTAAAATTAATAATATTCAACGGAGATGTTACATAAACGACCGTAGGATCACTTCCTAAGTATTAAATTTACATTGTTTAATTTGGTCGTGTATGACCTCGATCAAATTTGGCACCGTTGCCAGGGACCAACGTTTTTGTCAGAGTTTATTTTCAGTGTTGTTTTGTCTTGTGTAATCTTTTATGTGTGTGTGTATTGTTTCGTGATATGTGGGTTAAGTGTGGTTGAAGTTTGATGTTCATTGTTATGTAGTGTGTTGTTAATGTTCTATTCAATCCTTCCATTTGAGTGTTTCTATTTCAATGAGTGCGTGTTGCTGTTAGAGTGATTGTAGTGGTAGTTGTAGTAGGAAAATTGTGTAGTTTTTCAGCAAAACTTCAAACGGTCATAACTTTTGCTACAGTTACCGAAACAGGGTAAATTTTATATGCATTTATCGTAGAATTTAATTTTCTTTGTAATACTTACACGTAAGCGGGTAGGCAATTTCATAATCTCAAAAGAAAGTCATTTTCTTATTTAAATGATTTTTCCCTATTTTCAATCAAACTTTATCTTTAGTTCATGTAGTTAGGTTTCGAATTTTAGTTTCAAATTTTTAGTGATAGGTGTTATGATTTTAGGGTGTTTATGAAAAAATTTCAGGTCATTTAGAGGTACTTCAATTTTATGTCACTTTTACCCCTAGGGTTGACTTTGACTTTAAGTTTACTTTTATTGTTTGGATTGCATTATCTGATATATGGTGCATGTAAGACCCGAGAAAAAAATTAAATAGTAATTAAATAATTATTTAATAAATGTGGGTAAAGAGAACCTTTAAGGTAATAAATACGGAGTATTATGACGTGGAAAAGTATTAGCTCAAGTGGTTGAGAGTACTTTGATTGTGTGAGAGGACTTGGGTTCGAGTCCTATGTATGTTATTTTTGTGTGTTATTAAATTGGTATTATTTTTATGTATATTAAACGTGTGGTGGAGTTTTATAATAATTGAATTATATTGATTAGTATGAAATATGAATTGGTTGAATGGTTAGGCATTGAGTTGGTATGTGCATGACTGTGGGTTCAAACCTTGGAGGGCCCAAATGAAACTTTATTTTTTTGGCTATTTTGGTCTTGTCTTGAATTTGAAGGGTTAAAGGAACCCTAGTAAACTTAGCAGTCAAGGATGGCTGAAAAGACAAGAGAAAACCAACAATTACCCTACCTTGCAGAGGGTATTGTGAGGTAGACAGAGAGTGAGGAATTGAGAGCGTGAGTGGATCCGTGGGGGCTGAATTGAGAGAAGCCAAGGGAGGTCATTTTGAGTTCAAGGAAAGAAGTAGAAGAATACTCGGGGAAAACTTTAATTCAGGTTAGGGGAGTTCATTTTGTGTGTTTTATGTTTTGCATATGTTTTCATGTTGTTCTGGACTTATTGGAATGTGTAAGATGGACATTGTCACTTCTTTTCGCATTTTCTGGAAATTCCCAGAAACCACCTGGCGGCATTGAAGGCCCGCCAGGCGGCTCATGCCTCCAGAGTTAAATACTGGGTTCGTGTATGCACCGTCTGGCGGCTAGGCTCTGCCCGCCAGGCGGCACAAACTGTTTTGTTCAATTTCTGCGGACTTTTGGATTTTGTGGTGATGTTTGAATGTCTGGAGTAATTTTATGATGTGAGAATAATTTGTATGCTAAATTTGTTATCTGTAAATGCGTAAGTTGGTAGAAAATTGGGTGAATCATCGTGGAAATTAGGGGTTAGGGTTCATGTGAGATTGGGATTGAAAAACATGGATACCTTTGTGATTGGTGCAATGTTTTCGTGGAATTGACATTGACCTGATTAGGTTAGGAAACATGGAAGTTGTGTGCACTCACACGTCTGATAATTTTGTGCGTGGGTTGAATTGGCAGTGCCTGTGAATCATTATTCATGTGGGAAAATGTGACAGAACCCAGAATGGGTATGAACCGCCCAGCGGCACCAAGAATGCCGCCAGGCGGCGCATTAGAGCAGAGAGTAAAATTGTGTTGTTTTCTACAAGTTATGCCTTGGGATGTCGCCGGTATTTTTCTGTGCGAATTTGGATTGGTGGACTGAGTTTTTCTCTTTAGAATTGAGGGTGGTGGACACTTTAGCGTGTTAGGTTTACAGAGGGGGTTTCACTAGGGAGATACAACACACCAATGAGACCTGAGCCTAACCACATAAGGCATTGACACCACTCTCAACCCAAAACCTTAAGGCACTGGGTTTATGGCCCTTGATCCTTATATGGTGCTCTACTTTCTCATTTCTGGTCAATGTGGGACTTAGACTCACACTTGGATTCCTAACAATTGAAAGTGGTGTCAGTGTCTTATGTGGTTAGGCTCAGATCTCATTGGTGTTGTATCTCCCCAGTGAAACCCCCTCTTTAAAACCTGACAAGTGGTATCAGACCTGATGGTTAATATCGGCTCAGACGAGTGCAATATGGTCCTAGTATCGAAAGTCTTCCTGGCAAAGGTCCCAGGTAAGGGTTCCAGGTAAAGCGTGTCCCGTTAAGAATAACGGCGGTATAGAAAATGGCAGAAAATGAGTACTCGTGGTTGGGGGAGTGTACCAATGTGGTTGAAGGGACTCACCCTTGAGGGGGAGATTGTTAGGAATCCAAGTGTGAGTCTAAGTCCCACATTGACCAGAATTGAGAAAATAGAGCACTATATAAGAATAAAGACCCATAAACCCATTGCCTTAAGGTTTTGGGTTGAGAGTGGTGTCAGTGTCTTATGTGGTTGGGCTCAAGTCTCATTGGTGTTGTATCTCCCCAGTGATACCCTCTCCTTTATAAACCTAACAAGTGGTATCAGAGTCGATGGTTAAAACCGGCTCAAACGAGTACAGTATGGTCCTAGTATCGAAAGCCTTCCTGGCAAGGGTCCCAGGTAAGGGTTCCAGGTAAAGCGTGTCCCGTTAAGAAGAACGGTGGTATAGAAAATGACAAAAAAAGAGTACTCGTGGTTGGGAATGCTTCCGCTGGAGGAGGAGTGTACTAATGTGGTTGAAGGGACTCACCCTTGAGGGGGAGATTATTAAGAATCCAAGTGTGAGTCTAAGTCCCACATTGACCAGAATTGAGAAAATAGAGCACTATATAAGAATAAAGACCCATAAACCCATTGCCTTAAGGTTTTTGGTTTATAGTGGTGTCAGTGTGTTATGTGGTTGGGCTCAAGTCTCATTGGTGTTGTATCTCCCCAATGATACCCTCTCCTTTATAAACCTAACAAGTGGTATCATAGCCGATGGTTAAAACCGGCTCAGACAAGTGCAGTATGGTCCTAGTATCAAAAGTCTTCCTGGCAAGGGTCCCAGGTAAGGGTTCCAGGTAAAGCGTGTCCCGTTAAGAAGAACGACGGTACAGAAAAGGACAGAAAAAGAGTACTCGTGGTTGGGAATGCTTCCGCTGGAGGGGGAGTGTACCAATGTGGTTGAAGGGACTCACCCTTGAGGGGGAGATTATTAGGAATCCAAGTGTGAGTCTAAGTCCCACATTGACCAGAATTGAGAAAATAGAGCACTATATAAGAATAAAGACCCATAAACCCATTGCCTTAAGGTTTTGTGTTGAGAATGGTGTCAGTGTCTTATGTGGTTGGGCTCAAGTCTCTTTGGTGCTGTATCTCCCCAATGATACCCTCTCCTTTATAAACCTAACATAGCGGGTGTGTGCACCAAGGGTCATTTTGGGGTATAATTGAGTGTATATAATAAGTTTAGAGGGGTACTGTAAAACTGTAAAAAAAATGTGTTGGGAGCAGATGGGATGAGTTATCACATTGATACCGAGTGAATTGTCTAAATAGGTGGGTAAAGTGAAGAATGCTAAGGGAAGAAATTACTTGGTTTGGGGCGTGAAATAACTGTATATACATATATATGTAGTGATGGCTGCCATATTATGTTCAAAGTGTTTGATAGTTGTATGAATAATGTATTGCAAGTTGGGGCCTTAAGGCCTGCAAAATGTGTCAAAAATCAGTAGCAGTGCGCTACTGGTATGGCACCTGGCGTCACGGGGCGAACCATCAGGCGGTAGAGTGTAAAACAGTGGCAGTGGCCACTGTCAGCGCTAGGCGCCTGGCGGCAGGGATGTGTCCGCCAGGCGGTGACAGAGAATTTCGAATTCTGTTGTGTCAGCGGCGCCTGGCGGTGGGAGTGTCACCGCTGGGTAGTTTTTTGCCAGTATCCGCCTAGCGGTGCCTAGGCGGTATCAGGCGGGTTTTGTGGCTGTATAATTGGTTTTTACTTTGATTAGTGGACTTGAAGGACTAAGTTCACTTCTTTTATGCTTGGGCTTGACGGACTAAGTCCAATAGGGGTCTGGGATGTGCTTGAGTGGTTGAACGCATGATGGGCATGGAACTAGTTGAGTTCCCGTCGGCTACTATTGGGCGATGAGTCCTTAGTATGGTGATTGCATGCGTTGGACGCACGATGGGCAAGGAACTATGATGTTCTCGTCGGCTACTATTGGGCGAGGAGTCCATAGTATGGTGATTGTGTGTGTGCTAGGGTCCAAGTTGAGTAAACTTGGATGTTATACTACAGACGAGGAGTCTGTAGGGATGGACTATGAGCAGGATTGGCTTGTAGGGTTGGACCACGAAAGGGATAGTTTCGTGGAAGCACAGTAAAAGTCCCAGGACCTAGTTTCATATATGACTCATGAAGGAATATGAGATCAGGGGTGGATAATTGGTAATTAACATATATCATCAAAATTTTATTGGGATGGGTATCATATTTAATTTTGTTTTTATATGCATAGCTCACCCTATCTGTGTGTGTGTGGCGATGATCAGATGATTTATTATCCGGGAGCAGATGATTTGACAGGTGAGCCAGGAGACGCTTGAGACTGGAGTGCGGGATCATATGGGGTTTTTGAAGATTTGAATTTTTGATGTATTTATATTTTGGAACATTAGCCACTTTTGGCTTTTATAAGTTGTAATGATTTGAAATTGCGAACAGTTACAATGTCTTGAATTTACGATTTTAATGTTCCCGCGTTTTGGGAAGAGGCGTTTATAAATGAGGAAATTCATATATTATCGTATTTATTTCCTTTTATTTAATTGTTTATGCTATTTTCAAAGTAATATTCCTTAGGGATGTTACAATGCATGACTGGGAAGAATCCTGGTATCTTACAAAAATTAGATTCTGAAATTGATAGGACCTTCCATAGAGGAGTTAGGCATCAAAGGAACCCATGTGTACACCTTCAATATTCTATGAATTTTCCTGATAATCTTGAATTTGTGCATTCTTTGCATTATGAACATTCTGAGCATACTGAACATACTGAAAATTTTAAGCACTCTCATCAATTTGATTTTCATACTGATAACATGGCTCAACCTCCACCTCATGAGAGGACAATGAGTGAGCTTACTACACATGAGTTCACTTATGATAGCTTATGCATCCAGTATCCTAAGGAGGAAGTTGTCTTATGTTCTTAAAACTGGATTAATACATTTGTTGCCAAAGTTTCATCATCTTAGAGGTGAGGACTTATGTGTCTTGAATTTCTTTAGTTTTCATTAGTCAAAGTGTTCATTTTTCCATTCTAGAATACCTAATTTGAGCATATTAGGTTAGATTTCTCACTTAAGGCCATTTTCACATTCTCATAGAATTAGTGTTTGTAAAGTGTTTTTAAACATCATTTGAGTGTGGTTGCATCATTTTTTAAGTCCTAGGGTCCTAAGTTAGTCAATCCTAGTGTTAAGAGTCAAATTTTGCTCATTTAGCCTTTAAATGATGACATAGTTGACTTTAGAGTTGACTCTTTGAACTTCTTCCAAATTGAGTGATTTGACTTTACACTTGTTAGAAGTGATCAAACACAAAAATTTGAGGTTTAGGACCAATTGAGCAAAATTCTTAGTTTTCATGTTTTGGTCATTTTAGCTTAGTTATTCAAGTAGTGTCTAGGTAGAACTAACCATTCCACTTGAGTTTTTGATCAATTTGCAGATCATCTATCCTTAGGCAAGGTTAATTGAAGATTTTAATGCCTAAATGTTCACATAGCAGCAAGGTCAAGTTGGTGACAAAGCATGAAGTGTGCAAAAGTGGTATAATTGACCTTAGAGTTGACTTTTGCCATTTGGACTCCAAATCAAGAGCCAATCATTTGGAGCACTTTAGGATTGCCAAAAAATTTGAGAGGGGGTTGCACATTGAAGTTTGGGCTCATTTGGTGAGAGGTGACTTAATGTAAGGGGGGTTTTAGGGTAGATTTCGTAAGGTGGCATAGGGACACGACCTAGGAGCCTTCCAGCACATTTTGTGCACATTATTTGGACCATGGTAGACCAGATTTGGACAACACCATACCACCTCATGCAGCAGACCTGAAATTCCATCTAAAAACAACCATTTTCACTTAATTTTTGTTTTTGGAAGCTTGGATAGCTCAAGCCTTGGTGAGAGGAAGGTTGGGGGCAACTCCTTGTACTCATTTTTGGTATTGTAATTTGGATTTGAGCTCCAATGAATGAAAATTTCGATATTGTTCATTTGGTCTATGGATTCATAATGTTCATCATCATTTTCCATTAAACCATCACCTTGACTACCACTTTTTGAGCTTGAACTCCATCCTACCTTACCAAATCCAGGTTCCGAAACCAGGCCTATGAATTGGTGTGTCCAAATGACCTCTATACATCATTGTTTCGGAGTAAACAAGATGAATGGGTTTGATTCAAAACCAATGGTAGTAGCCAAGCTCATTTCACTCATATTTCTCCATTTCATTGCAGTCTTGCTACAATTTCGAGTTTCTTCTCATTCCACCACTTCACACACATCACTTTTAAATTCCTTTAACTATTTGCAAGTTTAATTTTGAGTTTTCATCATCAAATCACCAAAACCTCAATTTTGCACTATTTTCACGTACACGCACCATTGGTTACTATTCCATTAAATTTCTCACTCATTTCTTAATCATTTTGAGTTGTGTAAATTCGTGCACATTCCTGGGATGATTTCCAAGCTATTCGAACAATCACACCCATTTCCATCACCATTTCATCAATTCACATTCTTCTGCATATTTTCATATGGATAACTAACCCATGTTATGGTTCCATTCAAATTTAGCATCGCTTTCATGTTTTGATCCAACTTGTGGTTTCGTTTAGCTCTTCTTTATGCTCCCAAACTATTAGCATCAATCATTTTACGATTCCATCCACAAATCACCAAGTTCGAATCACACTTCACTTCTCATTTTTCATTGTTGCATAATTTTGTGGTTGAGCGATTTTACTGATTGTTGATGTAAATTGATTTGAGGGTTTCATTCTTTGCATTATGACGAAGCTATTTGCACATTTAATTACATTTTCGTTGCACGAATTGGTCAAATTGATCGAAATCGCGTTTCTGCTCGAATTTGGGAATTAGGGTTCATGAAATTGGGAACTTTGTGTGTAGTGCACCAAATCGAGCGATTCTAGTTTCTAGATTTAATTGAGACCATTTATAATCATTCTGCATCATTACATTTTCAATGGTATCATCAAAAGATCCTTATCTGAGGATACCATGCACTTTGTTCAGAACATGTTCTTGATTTTGGGCATATTTCGAGTTTGATGAATTTGGACCAATTGAGTCATTGCATTAGCCTAGTTTTGATCATTGAACATTTTTTGAGCATTTAGGATTAGCTAATCATCATTCCCTACCATTATGTGCATTACATGTCATGCATTCATGCATAGTTCATGGTATTTTTTACATTTGATGATTTTGAGATTTCTATTTTTAAGTGTAGATTTTAAATAATTTTCTCCACCACAGTTCAAGTACAAACATTGCACTTGACTCTAGCCATATTTACAGATTGATTCCCAAAGTTCTTCCTATGCTGCATTTTTAAGGAAAATTGGATTTTCAAGAACCCATGTCAGTACTGCCTGAGGTTTCTTGAAAAATCTATATATGTTTTTGTAGTAAGGAGATTAACCTAATTATATTCATGTATAATCTTAGTACATTTTATACTTTATCAAATATAAAAGAAGACTGCACAATATTGTATTTTTAAGAGACAAGACACACATCTTACAAGATTTATTATTAAATTTAAAAATACTATTTTACAAATAAAGCATGACCATGCTTTATACATAGTTATTTTCAACGCTATTAATCAAAATCATACGTTTTAGACTTTTCCTTAATATGTTTGATGCAAAGGACAATTATGTGTTTCATTATTTAATTGTATACCCTTGGAATTTGTCTTTTCTTATGGTCCTTTTCAATAGCTAACTGTTGTGTTGGTTGTTATCCATGTGATAACCTTCTATGAATATGCTGAATGCACGAGTAGACTTAGATGTAGATACTAGAGTTTCGTTTTGATTCACATATTAAAGGACATAACCATAAGGATAAGATATTATATTCTTCTTTTGAAGCAATTCATATGTATATCATGTTATCTTTTCCAAACCTTATATTATCAAGTGATTGTCAAGTATCTCTATTATCCTTTATGGAATCGTTTTCTTTTTCTGTTAAAGTAAACTACTTATTACTTAAACTATTTGTAGTTAAATAAACTTCTACAAAATATGTGTACGATAGTATGATAGTATTTTGCTTAATACTTCTACAAAATAATAAATATAGTTAATTTATTTATGAGATGAAATTAGTTTACGGGTAAGTTTAAAAATAAACTTTTTAAAAGTCAATATATTTTTAATACTTTCTTTTATGGAAAAGTTTTTTTTGTTGTTTGCTGAAACTTGTGTCTATGTTCTATCCCTATAGGAAATTATTAATAAGAACTTGATTTGTTTTATAGTTATTCTGGTGACCTATATTTTACTTAAAATTTTAGATTTAATATGTTTTTAGCTCCTAAACTAGGACGTAAAATGTGATATTTTTAGTTCTTAAACTTTAAAAATGAATTGATGTAGTTATTTTAACTCAATTATGTTAAATTTTTTCAACGTGTCAAATGTGTTTCCTAGTTGACATTGAAGCGAAAACGTGTTAAACGATGTAAACAACTCAAATGTTAACATAAAACATGTTTAACAACATAAAAAGAAAGAAGGAAATTAACGTAATGTGGTTAAAAAGATTATATCCATTGACTTTTAAAGTTTGGTGACCAAAATGTATCAAAATTTCAAACATAAACAAATTCCAATTTCACGTAATGTTCTGAGACTAAAAAATATTTAACCCTAAAATTTTTATTGTTAGTTTTTATAAACAACATACTAGAGTTTTACCATTTTTATTCTAATTTAAATGTCACTTGTTCTTATAGAACTCAACATACCTCGTAAAGATATCCTTCAACTCTTCTCAAAGTATATCTTAGACCCACGATAGGTGTTAAAATGTTCTTACATAACCGAATATACCTTGTAAAGATATCCTCCAACTTTTTACACGCACTTTAAGCTACAACTTCACACCTTCAAGCCATAATGTCCAATGTACTATCTCCTCAAAACTGAAAGAGGTGTGTAATTGCAGAAGACAATCTGACGATCAACTCACCTAAGTGTGTCAAACAACATTGAATGTATAATAATAAAAACGTAATTAATTTACCTCGTGTACTGACTTAACTATCTTAATTAACTTTGTCTAATACTCTGCTTAATATATTTTAGCCTTTGTCTTAACCTAATCCTATTTTTGTTAATTTTAAAGAAATAATCGATATGGTGTCTCCGACCAGATATATTTAGACCAAATACATATCAGTCCAGATAGTCGAGATGTAGTCGAACATGTATATTACATCCCTTATTATCCATTTTTGAGTAATTTATATCGGTTTTTTATAAATTTGTTACGTATTTTTCTTCCACGAGTAATCTTAGTATTTATATTTTTACTTACACCGTTTGACAGGTAAAAATAAATTACTATACTTAAATTTTAATTTAAAAATATAATAGTTTTCGTACTTTTCTGGTGAAACATTTTTTTCTTATAGAAATAAGTTTATTAAAATTTTAGAAACTCTTTTGCCATGTATACCAGTTTTACAGTAATTTCTCATAATAAATAACTATTTTTTATTAAGCAACACATTTACATATTTACCGGAGATTCTCTGATAAAAATACCATTGTTATTACAGCTAAAAACTAATTATTAAGACATTATTAAAAGGGGATAAACTATATGGAACATATGCACATCGAAATTAAATATAAAAGAAACGTCATCACCTTTACAGATTAATTAATATAGATGGAGAAAATAGTCCTTATTTTGCTGGCAAGGTCTAATTTGCGTTTTATTTATATCTTCCTTCGTAATTTTGGCATGAAGCTTAGATAAGAAAATTAAGATTGTGTTATATGTCTCTTCAATATTTTATGTACCGTCTCCTCTCTCTTTAAAACTTCTTTATTTAGAAGGATGTTATATTTTTAAGGAAGCACTAATAAATATTTCAAAAGTATTAATACAAGTTAATAATATGTATAGCATCATCCTGCTTTTCAGACTTTTGTTTATTTGACAAATATGTTACCAAGGTATTAATTAACAGGTAGACAGGTGCATTATTAATCTTGAAAGCGTGGAATGAAAAATAAAGAAATAATTGAATCCTCTTTCCCACGTCACAGAGTTTGATAACTGCTTAAGAAACCAGCAATTGAAAAATGCGCTCTCTCACGGGGGCAATCCACAGTCTCCTCTGATTCTCCCGGTAGAGACCTTTCTTCCCTTCATCCAACGGCTAAGAGTTTCCTTAAGATGCCACGCGTCACTAGGCGACGCAGATTGCAATTGATCCCACGCAACAGAGTATGCAGGTGTGTTCTTGACGCGATTCCTTTGCTGAGAATGAAGAAAGAAGGTATTAGGTAGGTGAGGTGAATTTAAGAGACTCACTCCTACCCTACTAAGATACGCTTATAGGGGTGGGGGATCCGCAATAGAACAGAGATGACTAATCTGCTAATACAAACAGAAGAACCCTCTCAGAGTCAAACTCCGCTTCTAATTTCAATTCAACATCAACAACAAGCAGAGCAAAATGGAGATACTGATACCAGTACTAATAGCAATAATAATGATAATAACAAGAACGATGATGGTGACGGTGATGGAGAGAATGATGATGACGATGAGGAGGAAGAGGAGGAGGAGACTGAAGTGGGGGAGAGCTTGGCGCGGTTGGAGTGGTTTCTCACGGTGTTAGGGTTCAACCAGCACTCGGTGTTGAGTTTGGTGGTTTCGTGGAGTGTGTTTGCGGCGGTTGGAGTGGCGGCGCCTCTTCTGGCGCTGTCCATGTGTAAGTGCGCGGAGTGCGATAGGTATGAGATTCAGAGCTTTGAGATGGTGATCGTGGCGTTTCAGGCGACTCTCGCCGCCGTATCCTTGATCTGTCTCTCTCACAACCTCCGCAAGTACGGTCTCCGCAGGTTCCTCTTCGTCGACCGCTACTCCGGAAAGATGCATTGCTTTCACCGCGACTATGTCGCTCAGATTTCGGTCGGTT
>Ga0214545_1008050_pt1 | contig 17140 bp, 9 predicted proteins | sample CNSS4metaG_FD_160064 | JGI IMG/M metagenome (GOLD analysis project Ga0214545, IMG submission 160064) | Root nodule microbial communities from cowpea collected in UCLA plant growth center, Los Angeles, California, USA - CNSS4 | ecosystem: Host-associated > Plants > Roots > Nodule | place: USA... | reverse complement strand
GTGTGATTTGGATTGCATGTACAATATTTGAGTCATCTAAGTATGAGATACATTGCAAATTTTGTTGTTTAACTTTTGTGAAAAGTTGGTATGTTTATAAGATGAGAAAAATGCCAAAAGGAGTGTGTAAAGTGTAAATTGAGTTTGGTGAACACGACCAAATGCATGAAAGTTATGTTATTAGGAGTATAGCTAAAATACCATATAGGTTGAGTCAACTTTGAGAGGTGTGTGTAACAATGGTAGTTATTGATTGCATGAAAAAGTGGTGTGAATGATAATATGGAGTAGAATTGTGCTATACCTTGGTGTGTGGTATGTTTTGAGATCTATTTAAAGTGCCAAAAACCAGTAGCAGACTGCTACTGGTATAGCGCCTAGCGGCGTGAGCGAGCCGCCAGGCGGACGAAATACAAATCAGTGGCAGTGGCCACTGTTGACGCGTGGCACCTGGCACCTGGAGGTAGACTGCTACTGGTATAGCGCCTAGCGGCGTGAGCGAGCCGCCAGGCGGACGGAACACAAATCAGTGGCAGTGGCCACTGTTGACGTGTGGCACCTGGCACCTGGAGGTAGGGAGGGTTCCGCCAGGCGGACTGGAACAACAGAGGGGCTGGAAGGAGACTGGCGCCTGGCGGCGCGAGACGGGTGCGCCAGGCGATGGCGACAAGTGGCGCTTGGCGGCAGGGCGGAGCCGCTAGGCAGTGACGATGCAGAGGTGATTCTGCAGGCGCGTGGCGCCTGGCGGTGTGTGATACCCGCCAGGCGGTCTGGAGCTAAGTTACGCCTAGCGGCGTGTGATGCATGCCAGACAGTTTTGGTTCCGTGATAGTGCGCGAGGAAAGGTTCTACACTACTTTAGGTGATGTACATGATGCGAGGCTTTGACTAGGGGTCCAGTTACGAGTGTAACCTATATTGGAATAACACGTGACCACTATAGGTTGTAGCCTGGTGGTTTAGGAAGTCCAGTGGAGTGTGCGAGTTGTGGCTCGTACGGCGAGGTTCAGGTGATTGCCCTCTTCAGAGTATTCTGATAGAGTTTTGGTAGTCTGGAATAGCTACAAACTTTATGTTTGTTTCAGGGAGCTCCACTTGGTGTCACGGTGAGATGCTGTGGCAAGGTTATTCCCACGTGTGGACTATCAGGTGGTGGCCTTTAGTCGAAGGGGCGAGTAGACACTCGTGCAGCGAAGATTGATCATTGTTCTCACTTAAAGAGTATAGAGATGATAGACGTCTAAAGGCAAGTGTTGGAAGTGAAATAGTAAAAAGAAAGGGGGAAAGTGTACTAACCCGGGTTTACATTTGTTAATATGGTATTTAATATTATATTGTTGATTTTATTTAAATGAGCTCACCCTATCTTTGTGTGTGTGGCGATGATCATGTAACTTGTTACATGGGAGCAGATGTTGATGCAGGTGAGCAGGCAGATGCTTAGGGACGGAGTGGGGATATCTCAGGGATTTTATTACTAGTTACTATGTTGCACTATGGATTTAATTGTAATAATTTTTAGACACTTTTGTTGGTAATATGAACGATGCGACTCATTTTTCTTTTATTTGTAGTGGCGCGTTAGATTTCTAAAATTAAATTTTTCCCGCGTTTTTGGGAATTGATGATAAATAAATGAGAATGTTGTTTTATTTATATTCTTATTTATTTTAATAAGTAATTTCTGGCTTGGACGTTACATTGAAGAGAGAAGGAATAGGAGATGGGTTCTCCCTTTTCTAGAGAGATATTGACTTTTACAAGAGTGAACTCTATTTAATTGCTCCCTATTTATATTAAAGCTTTATAATAATAAAATAATTGAGTATAGCTTATAAAAGCTCTATCTAATTTAAAAAGATTGTTTAACATCTTATGTTCTTCCCAACAAGAAAAATTTTCATTCTCAAAAGTAAACTTACCAGGAAAAATATAAAGATAAATTATCTTCATGTTCTCCTCCGATGCTCATGATCACTCGACCTAACATCCCACAACACTTTCATCATACTAATCTCCTTCCTTTGTGTTGTTTTATTTGTTGATCTACTATACTAATAGGCTTGGTCTTGAATAATAAATCTTCTCTTATTTACACATCATTAATCTCCATCACATGGCTAGGATAAGGGATATACCTCCTTAGTTGAGATACATGAGAAATATTGTGGGGGTTTCCTAGCTGAAATTGTAAATTTGGTCTTACAAATGAACTTGTTCATAAGTAAATTATTAATACACAATCATTATATCATGACACTACTAGAAATTCTGAAATTACATGAGATTTTTCTTACAAATTTGTAAAAAAGATTGTAAGAAAAAACTATTTTTTGCCATTTTTTCTAAGAATTTTAATTGACAGGTAATTTCTTCGTGGGTAATAATTTCCTAAAAATTCATAGAATTTGCAAGTATTTCCTACCAAATTTGTTGCGAAAATTTTTTATACAAAATATTTTGCAAAAAAATTAGTAGCAATTTCTTGCAATTTTTTTTCACAACAAAATTTATAAGTATTTCCTACAAAAAAAAATTTCAAAACAAAATTGGTAGGAAATGAGTTTTTTTAGTAGTGTGACAATTTTAAAAACTCTTAAAATAAAGTCATTTTGTCATGATAATTTTAATAACTCTTATGTTGTGTTTGGATCGGTACGAGTATTGTTCATATGGATGGAAAGTGAGTTGCGGACGTGTTTAGTTCTACTGATTTGCGCTAATTTGAGAGAGCAGATTTGCGCATGAGTTGCAAATTTTGGCACTATCTAGAATGAAGAGAAATGTAGGGAAAAACAACTTATCATGTTTAAATTACTTTATTATCCCTGTGTATAAAAATTAATTTATTTTATATATAATCATTTATATATATATATATATATAAAATAAAATATATATAACAATTATCTGTATATTATGATAATATTGTATATTATAATATATATATATAAAATAAAAAATATATATAAATTATATATATATAAAAATAATTTTATATATTATAATATATATATATATATATATATATATATATATATATATATTTATATTTATATATATTATAACGATACTATATATAATAGTAATACATATATATTTAATTAATATTTTTTAAATATTAATGATAATTATAATTATTATAATAATTAGTATTTATAATATTAATATTATTATTATTAATATTATTATTCAAATAAATATTTTGTGTAAATGAATTAATTATATAAAATAAAATAAATTTAAATAAATGTGGAAATATAAATTAAATAATCTATATTATAAATTATTTCAAGTTCGTTGAGAATAATAATAATTTATTTCAAATTATTAATAATGTCAATAAATTATATTTTTTTAATTTTAAATAATATTTTTAATTTTATTTTAATATCATTTTTTTCTATTTGCATTGAAAGGTAAAATGATAATCATAAAATTTATTCTATTAAAAATTATAATGTATTAAATTTTATCAATTATTTATATTATACACAAACTTTTTACTCATATAAACTCAAATCATATCAGCTTTTCCTTAATTCAAATAACCTTATTTTTACTTACAAATCAACTCAAATCAACGTAAATTCACTTCCTCAAATTTACACTCTAATCCAACCACAATATTAAAGTATTAAAATAAGATCACTGTATTACGAAAGAGGATCACATATTTATACCAAAGTATATTAAATATTAGTTTTTTGTTTGGAGTTAGTCTTCTAAAATCAAATAATCGTTATTCATTGTGAATGTTGTAATTATTCATATATTTAATCAAGCATTAATTCACTTTTGTCTTTTGTATTTGAAATTTATGGTTCTGAATTGTTCATATATGAATATATATGAAAAAAAAATGTAATAACTTGAACTATTATTAATTGTTTATTTTATATTAGTTGAGTTTTTCGAAATTATATTTATTATACTATTTATATTAGCTGAATTTTTATATATACCAAAAACCGAGTAAAACAAAAACCAGATATTTTATCTATTAAAGATTCAGTATATATAAAATGGTAGATACTTATAAATTCCTGAAAATTATTGAATGTTAATCGTTCCGACACTTATCTGAGGATTAGGTTGGTTGGTAGGTTTCAATCGAGAAATTTCTCCGTAAAAGTTTAAGACAAAAAAAAATGTTTTTTTTTAATTAAAATTTAATTTTTAAAATTTTCTAAAACTCTATGTAAACAAACAAGAGGATGGAAAAGTAAGGTGTTGACACGTAAACTTAAGCAAGCACGAGAACAAATAATGGAAAAGATTGCATTGCACAGTAAACAGATAAGATTACGAAAATAACACAGTGATGTATATGGCCACATATTATCACAACTTTAAGTCACTCACCCAAACCTACTATTCCCGAAAAGAATGAAAATTTATAAACATGTTTTTTTCTCATGACGATGCGTCGATATTATTAAAAAAATTTATATTTTTTGTCAATTTTGTTTTGAATTTTTTTTATAAAAAATATTTATAAATTTTGTTTTGACAAAAAAATTTACAGGAAATTGCTGTTAATTCTTTTGTAAAATATTTTGTATAAAATACTTTTCACAACAAATTTTGTAAGAAATACTTACGAATTTTATAATTTTGTAGAAAATAATTACTCACGAAAGAATTACCTGCCAATTAAAATTTTTAGAAAAAATAACATGAAAAAATCTTTTCTTACAATTCTTTTTAACAAATTTGCAAAAAAAATTCATGTAATATGAAAATTTTTAGTAGTGAATATTATTAAATAAGAATTAAATATTATCGCTTAAAATAATAATAATAATGTTTTAATTTTTTATTTAATTTAAAATTTTAATATATATTATTTACACCTATAATAATAATTTAATTAATTTTTATTATCACAAAATGGTAAACACGTCTCTTCATTGGTATTATTATTAAAGAAAGTTGTTCATAGAGTATATTTTTTAAGGAGTATTACAATATTATTTTTCTTTTATTTTTTACATGATCATTTTGATGATACCACACACATATTATTACATCACAACATTGGTACATGAAATCTATAAGTTTTTTACAGGATAAGATTTAGTTTACTCTGAAATATTATACCACTGATTCTCGGAGATTTCGTTCGATATTTTGTTTAATATGTTTATTTTTGAACCAAATCGATGTGAATTTTTACAACAAAACTAATAACCACTTGTTTTCCATTTAAATTAGAGTATATTAATTTACATTCCACAATTAACACAAAATTTATATGTAAATTATTTATATTGTGAATCAATTTCATGACTAATTTGCTTAATTGTCTTTTTACATGAATGACAATTAAGAATTTATGCATCAAAAGTATTAGATATGAAAGTAGATTTGAAAAACTTAAAACTTAAAATATAAGAAATGTGAATGTAGGAAAATAAATTGTCAAAGATAAAATAGAATTGGTAAAGGAAACCAACATGAGTATCGATCCAAATTGTTGCAGTCATCATCACTTGATTTATTATTATATTCGGAGCATTCTGAAAGTGTTTGTTTTCTAAAATAATTTATCACACTCTTTTTCAAACACAAATAACCTATTTATATTTTCCCACCCTTTTGACAGTTTCAGCTAAAATAAAATAAAAAGTGAAATAATAATTGGATTACCTATCTTTGTCCCCTAGGTTACACAGTCTTAATAAACAACCCAAATGACAGAGTACTCATCTAAGACAAGGGGTCTCACGTCCTTACCTCCTATGACTCGTCCCAAACAAGAGACCATCCTTCCTCGTCCTGGTCTCGAACAACGAACTCCTAGTCCTCGTCCTACCCAAGATACCAGCTCCCAAGAAGGTTACTAAAAAACACCCATTCAAAGGAATCATCCAGTACACAGCCTAGCCAGGTACATGTCGGTTCAGTAGGACGACATGTACTTGGACCAACTAGTTAAATCGAGTTAGTCTAATCATGTCAAAAGAAAATAACCCAGATTACATAACTAATCACAATTAGCGAGTAATTATGACCATTGGATCAAAGCCTAACTAGGTAAGACTTATGAACCTTATTGTAAAAGACACACTTTACGAAACATATGTTTACATTACTATTCTGACATCAGAGCCAAATATCTCAGACTGACTTAAGCATCAAAATGTCTTCTGCAGACATCCTCCTCCTCTTGTATTCGAGAGTTGAGGACGAGATACCCTTGAAGTGAAGACTTTGAAGACCAGAGGACCACAAAGAAAACTTTGCAGATCTACATTGTCCCTGTAAAAACAATAATTAAAATAACCGTTTAAAAGATGCTCACATTGCATCAACGGTGCCTACCACACAACTAAAAAAACACACATTCCCTGTCAATTTTCTTTTGCAAACTTTTTCTTAGGTAATACTTACAAATTTTGTTAGGAATAATAATTTATAAGAAACTGGTAAAAAACATTTTTTATTGTTAGCAATTTGGAGACAACATAAATTCATTTAAAATCCTATAAAATACAAACTAAAAACATAGCAATGAAATAAGATCGCAGAGAAGAAAGAGTTTAAAAGCTTATCCTCGTTAAAGGGGTTTCTATGGAGTTAGGGAAGTGAGAGCCAAAAAAAATATTGGGTAAAATGATAAATAATGTGCAAATTTTCGATGAATCACTTTTAACTAACTAAAAAGGGAGATTAGCTATTGAAGTTTTTAATAAAATATAGTTAATAAAGTATTTAATTCAATTCAAATCTTTTGTTTGGAAAATCCAGTTTAAGCTGTAAACCGCTTAGCAATGAACGTGTTTAACAAAATATACTTAATACTCCTTAACCAGACCATTAGCATGGTGGTATTAAACGAATTCTAACATGTATGAAGTAAGAATTAATTGTTATTACTCGATTAAAGCATCATTGTTTTGCTTTAAACGACATTATAATCTCTAATTAGTGTTTTCCCACTTCAACTTACACAGTTTACTCTAAAAAAATCATTTTAAATGAACCTTATTCAACTTAAACGAATTTCATTTTTTTGATGAATCTTCTCATCACAATTAATAACAACATTTAATGTTACTTTCTTAAATGTATTTAATAAAACAAAATTGATATTATAACATGTTTGGCGTCACAATCTAGAATAGAATCATATTTTTTCGTCATAAAACTTTTATTTATTGTGATGACATCACATTTCATAAAAAATTACTCCATATTTTTATGATAAATTTTAAAGTATTTGTGTGTTGAGTAAACTTTATAAAAAAATTTATTGTTTGTAAGTGTGTTATAATTTTAATAAAGAAAATATTAAATACCTTTTATAATTTGAAGACACCGAAGAAGGTAGTAATTTTTCTAATACATGGCCATGAACGCTAATTAACGAAAGATGATCGAAAAATCAATTTTAGAAATTCTTTGTTAAATTAAAAATCCAAAGATTCATTCAGCCCAAACTTTTTAAAATTATAATGAACAAGTAATATAACTATATGTTTTTAATCAATGCTCGTTTAAAAAAAAAAGAGATAAAAGCTACAAGTATAGTTGTAATTGCATTTGAGAGATCTTTTATAACGTGCTTCTACTTTCTATGCACACATACTATGTAAAAATAGTGCATATACTTATTAAATACTTTAAACTTTCTTTGAATTTTTTTCATTTTGTCTAATTTTTAATCATATATTATACTGCGGAAGCAAAAGTAAGTTCCACAAAAAATAATTTACTCAAACTATTATCAACAACAGAAAATATCTCTTACAAAATACTATAATTAATAAAAAAAAATACGTTTTTATTATATAAAAATATTTGGTCTTAGAAATAAGCAAGCAATTAAAAGAAAGGCATAGAAGAATTTAAAAGTATTAATAATAAATATGGTTTTGAATAAGTGCTACTGGTGCAGTGGGTTTGGACTCAAAAAATGACAAATGAAAGTGTTGTAGAAATATCCAATAAAAACTGGTCCAACAATGAACCCTATATGGTGCAAAACTTTTGATTGATTTGGATTTTCTAAGTGAGACCCTTCAGTTTCTGGTCCCAAATCTAGCCATCAGAAACCTACTTGGAACATCATTCACTGTCTAGACTCTTCTGAATTTGAGCACCTTCCCAATAATTTAATAGAAATTTTGAGATATATTAGTTAAAATTTTTAATTACTTCAAATTAAATAGTTTAATTTTTTTTGGAAAAAAAAATAATTTGAAATTTTATGCTTTCTTCACTTTCACTCTATTTGTAGAAATACCTCCTTCTTTTAGCTCTTGTCTTCTTTTCAGACTTTTTTGTGTCTTTTCTTCCATTCAACTTCACTCTCTCTGTAGTAATTTGATGAAAATTATTTTTTATTGTACATTTATACACAATGGAAACTAGATTCTATTTATTTTTCAGAAAAACTTGAAAACAGTTTCCATTTTCTTATAAATTTTTTAAGATTTTATTATACATTCTGAGCACAAGATATTTGGGATAGAGCAATTTCTATTTAGCCCTTCATCGATATCATATTGATGTTAAAGTAGACAAATTTTATTTCTAATTAGAAAATATGAATTTGATATTATTACAGTAATGACATTGTATTTCATAATAAATTGCAATTGCTAGTTTTCATTGTTCAGTGTAAATTGTCATATTATCTAAACATAACCAAAACTAATTTTCATTAACTTTATTATTGCAATATTTGCCAGAACCCAGGCTTCCTTATGCAATCATACACAATAGGGGTGGACAATGGATTGGATTTGTAATGATCCAATCCACATCCATTTTGGATTAGACTTTTGATCCAAATTTATTTTTTTAGCAAAAGTAGTTTGAATATTTTTAAAATCTAGATCCAAATATTTGGATCAAGATTTTTGGATCAAGATTTAAATCCAATCCAAATATTTGGATCAAGTTCAAAATCTAGAATCCATTTTTTTATAAAAAAATTTAAATTAATTTTTTTAAAACTTGTGTCATTAAGGCCAACATGACCCAAAAGGCCAAAATCCCTACAAAAGCCCGGTGGGTCAGGGCCAACCCATGGGCTTTCATCTTCAACATGAAAAATATATTATTTTTTAAAATAGATCCGGATAAGCACGGCGACCCGAATAGGTCAGACAACCTGGACGGGCCTTACGAACCAGACGTGTCCGACGACCTGGACGGGTCTGACGACCCGGACGGGCCCGACGACCCGAACGGGCATGACGACCTGAATGGGCGTGACTACCAAGATGGGATCAACCACCCGGACGACCCAGACGAGCCCGATGACCTGGATGACCCAGACGGGCCCGACGACCCAGACGGGCCCGACGACCTGGATGGGCCCGACGATCCGGATGGGCCTGACGACCTACACATGCCTTACGACTCGAGCCCAACTAATTGAACGAGACGTCGGGTCTGTTCGGGTCGTAGGGCCCGTTCGGTACGTCGGGCTCGTCCGGGTCGTAAGGCCCATGTGGGTCGTCGGGCCTGTTCGTGTCGTCGTGCCATCCGGGTCGTAAGGCCCGTGTAGGTCGTCAGGCCTGTCTGAGTCGTCGAGCCCATTCGGGTCGTTCGGCTCGTCCGGGTCATCGGGCTCGTCTGAGTCGTCGGGCCCATTCGGGTCGTTCGGCTCATTCGGGTCGTCGGGCCCGTCTGGGTCATCTGAGTCGTCAGGTCCATCTGGATCGTCTGGCCCATCCGGGTCATCTGGCCGATTCGTGTTGTCGTGTCCATTTGGGTCGTAAGGCCCATGTAGGTCGTCAGGCCCGTCCGAGTCACCAGGCCCATCTGGGGCGTCGGGCTCGTCCGAGCCGTCGAGCCCATGTAGGTTGTTAGGCCTGTCCAAGTCGCCAGGCCCGTCTAGGGCGTCGGGCTCGTCCGAGTCGTCGGGCTCGTTCGGGTCATCGGGCCCGTCTAGGTCGTCAGGTCCGTCCAGATCGTCGGGCCCATCCGAGTCGTCAGGCCTGTCTGGGTCATAGAGCCTGTTGGGTCCGTTCAAGTCATCGGGCCCACCTGGCTCATCGGGTCATTGGGCCCGCCTGGCCCGTTCGTGTCATCGGGCTCACTCGAATTTTCTGGATCGTTGGGCCTGATCGACTCGTTCGGTTTGTCGGGCCCGCCTAGCCCGTTCGTATCTTTAGGTTCACTCAACCTCTTATGGTCGGTGGGCCTGCCCGGTCTGTATAGGTCGTCGAGCAAGGCTCGTCTGAATTTAGCCTAGTCCATCTCAATCTTTAGTCTAACCCAATTAAAAATTTAAATTGAAAATTTGGATTAAATTTTTTGGATTATCCATATTTAAAAAGCTTGATTTATAAAATGGATATCCAATCTATAAAATGTAAATTATATTGAAATCCAAATCCATTAAATGGATTGGATTTTTAATAAAATGAATTATAAATGGATTGGATTGGAGCAAAAATGAATTGGATCAAGAAAATTAGATATTTTGCCCACCCACACAATGAAAATATATGTGGTGCAAAGAGGAAAAGAAGTGGTGTGAATAGAAGGGTCTTATTTATTTTACATAAATGACAATTCTATTATAATTTACAAGTCATCAATAGAAAAAAAAAATGTCATCGTTGTATCATACATAATTTAATGATGACAATTACCACAGCTATCAAGATTAATCATCGTAATTAACAATAATGTGAATAATTCTGAATAAACCGATTACCATTAATCATGCTAATTATTACAATAATTAACCATTTAATGAACATAGGAAAATAATAAACACTGGAGCAAAATGCAAAAAAAATAAAAAAACTTGATACGTGCACACCAAGAATGAAGGTGAGCTATGAAAATAGAATATATGGTCTTTCTTTTTCATTGTGATTCTTTGTTTCATGAGATTCAATAAATAGTTCTCTTCGGACACAAAGCTGCAATTCGAATCAATGGCGAAGCTGGAAGAAATGGATAATTCCGTGGCCAAAATCAAGAAGAATAGGAATCATGGGTCCACCAGATTCTTCGTCTTTGTTGATTACATTTTCCTCCTCATTTTCCTGGGTTTCCTATGCTTCATCATCTTCAAAATTGTGAACATTTGATTCCTCCAAAACCACACAAAACCAGCATTTTTTTTTTAATTTTATTTTGAATGAACCAGGTACCCACCCTACTTCATTTTTATTTGGTGTATGCCATAGAAATTGCATTTCTCCTTTCACTATATAGATGCTACGGTGTTAATCCATTTATAAGATTTTCTTCGTCCTTCAATAATGATAACCTCTACACAGTTTGCTTCTTGTTGTATTGTGTATTTACAATGTTGTGTTAGAGGGAGGCTATCTTTTTTCATGACTTCTTTTTCTTTTCTTATATTACTTGCAACATAAATAGAACATGATGGAATGAAGATTTTGAACAGTTATAATGCAATTTTGCTGGTATTGATTAATGAAGTGGATAATTTTCTTCATTGGGGATCAATGAATGCTATTTTGGTAATCTTAGTGATCATATTGAAGGAACAATCATCCAAATTCATTATTTTTTAGGCTTCTGAATTTTTCTAGATTCTGAAATTGCTTACTACAGTTACATTCCAGGACTTTGTGTGGTGCTATACAATTAATTCTTTACTTTCCTAAGTATGTTTCTTTTAATTTTTCATCTACTTCGTTTCCTTTTATTCTGACATTTACAAGGACATGTCGTGTGGCAGGTCTAATTCCAAACCTGGAGGGTTGTGGCATGTGCAGTTTTGACCTGATCCTAGCATGTCATACTTGGATAAGGAGATTCTACAACCCTTAATACCTTAGTATACTCATATTTTCAGGTGATTGGCATAAAATATGATCAAAATAGTTACCCAGTTGCAGCTTTTGTAACAATTACCTAAGTTGATGTAGATTCTTTCATGTTATTTATTAACATGAATTGTCACGTTACCAGTGAGAAATATACAAAAGTAATTATATATGGTAGGACCTTTTGTTTTTCAGAGTCTCACATTTACTTTATATATGTTTATCTCTTGTAACACTATCATAACAATAGAAAATGGTAACTGTACAGTTTTAGGGTGTATCATGTATGAATGGAGGAAAGACAGGAACAGAGGGAAAATAATATAAATGAGATGAAAAATAAATAGATTATAGAATCCAAAATCCTATATGATTGAATTTCATATCTGAAATGGGATGCAGTTGGGACCATGATTTGTCAGGGTTAAATAAGTTCATTAAATTTGAATTGTAAAAGAAAACAGAAGAGTGTAGACTTTTAGTAGTTGAAAATTTTCTTTTGATGAGAATCCAAATCCCATGTAGTACTTGTTAAGGTCACTTTAGTGGTGCTCTTTTGAATATATCATCCTTTATGAGCTGGAATTTCTGCTCTGAAATTCCAATGTCTGCATAACTCAATATTTATTTAATGTTCCATCTGATCCGTTCTTACATCTGATACGGTCTACCGGTATCTTCTCTTACCTTTTCTGTGATAAAGAAAGATGACAGCTAAAATTCATAGCAAAATTGTGTAGGGTTTCTTGCAGATATGTAAACTGATGGTGACCTCAGAGTATGATTTTTTTTAAGGTACACATTGGAATGAGGGATCCTTTTGAAATGCTGATATTTTTGGTCTCTTGTTTAAAGGACAACTACTCTATGGTGCAACCTATGACAGTACGGAAAAAGAGAAACTATTACATAGTGTTGATGATAAATATCTGTGTGAAACTTGGTCAATAAAAATTAACAAAACTCAATTATTTGTTATATAGAGATTCACTATGAGAGGATTCAGAGTCATGTGATAATTTCTCTCAGATAGGATTGTAGAACAAATCTCTCAGATAGGATTGTAGAACAAATGTGTAGGGAGTTTGGTTTAGCATATTTTACATACTAAATAGTTCAGAATCAAAATCTTTTCAGAAATGAAAGATGATTATCTTTCCCTGAAAAAAAAAAACAGATTTCAGAATGCAGAGTAGTAGGTGTAATTGTGTGTTTCCTGCTTCTACTTTTTTGTTGTTGGCATGAGAGAAGCATAACTATTTTTGCATGTGATATAAAGTGTGGTAGGTGGGTTTATTCGCTAGCTGATAGCACACCTACTACGTATTTATGTACCGAAATTCTGTCTTTCTTATGATGTGAGATGTTGAGGAAAATAAATGAGTTTGCTGCCATAGCAAAGGTTTCATTCAATAATTTGTTCTCCGTACAGTGTGTGAATCAAGACCAATTGGTTGGTTTGAAGCGTGATTTGGAATATCTTGTCCTTATGTAATTTATATCACTTTGTGGTGTTGTCCATGTCAACATTTGTTCAGTGTGATTTGTTGCTTAGATGTAAAGTCTGCATTGATTTACCATGTGCTGATGGCCCCCCTAAACTATACAAATATAGATTTTAAACCCTATGTTCGTGCTTTTTCTAGTGATAATTATTGGACACCCTTGCTCTGTAATACATCTAATGAAAAAGGAAAAAGATTGGTGGACATTGCACACATAAAAGGTGATATAATGGGAAATTATAGGTACTGATAAAGTGTATCTGTAAGTCAACAAAAAAACTGTGCATGAAAAGAGAATATCAGAAGGTAAGAGACATGAATGGAGAGGGATATAAAATTGTGGGGTATGAATATGAACATGAAGAGGAGGGTGTCAAAAATTTGGAAGCGTAAAGGTAAAATTATACTTTTTTGAACTCATTCATCAGCAACTACTTTGAATTGAAGAACAAAACTTAAGTCACACTTAATTTAGCTTAAAACAATACAATTAAGGACAAAACAGAAAGACTTGGAAGTCCACGGTGATCACCATATACACACACACACACCAATGTGCATATGGACACACTTATTTATCGATTGCTATGGCTAGAATATAGAAAAAAAAAAACACAATCTTAAACATTACGAACTACCTCTAGCATGCATGCATGAATGCATTACAAACATGCACGAGTTAACTCATGGATGAACTGGTGCTGGAACACTGCCACCACTGCCAGGAATGGGAACCTCATAACCAGGGTTTGGGACAAAAGTGTCATCACCACCTGGAACATAACTGCGACCAGTTGATCCTGATCCTGTTCCTGTTCCTGAGCCAATTCCTGAGCCAGTTCCTGCTCCTGCTCCTGTTCCTGTTCCTGTTCCTGATCCAGTTCCTGCTCCTACTCCTCCATTGGCATGAGTAAATGGATTGTGAGGTGTAACGTGAAATTTGGGTGGAAATCCTACAGGTCCAATACCTGGAATATAAACCCTGTCATGAGACTTGAACAAGAACTGAGGCTCTTTCTTGTCTTGTGAGTTGGTTTGCTGGGAAATGCTGCGTCCAGCAACTGCTATGGCAATGAGGATATGGGAAATGAGCACAAGGGCAAGGAATGAGGAAGCTTTGGAAGCCATTTTCAGAGATAATTAAGCAAAGTGTTGAAGCAAGGAATGGTTTGTTTATGACTTGTGTTGAAGACATGAGGGAGTGATATGCATTATTTATATGATTCTGTGTTGTTACAGTGTGGAGTGAACTTTGGCGGTGAGTTAAGTGTAGTTCTTGAAGAAGGATTAATGTGATTTTGATGCATGCATGGAGATGGGGACACTTGGTAGCTGAACATTTCTTAGGATTTGGCTTTATTACTTTCTATTTGTGGAAAAAGGTTACCAATGTGAGAGCGGCTACTAAAGAGAGCCTTCATGAGGCTGATTTATGCACCGTAATATGTAGAAAAGTTGGAATTAATTTTCCCTATGTTCTTTACTAATGATTTTTTCACAAATGAGTATGTAATACAATTTTTAAACTGTGTTATTATTAGATTATTATAAGATGGATGCAAATTGGTTGTCTTCTCTATTTTACTTAGGAGATCCTTCACCAATAGGTTGAGAGTACAAGTGTGATTAATTCTTCATCAATTCTCATGAACAAAAAATAAAGATATAGAACTCTATTTTGTATAATTATATTAAACACTTATTTTTTTTCTTTTTATCTTTACATCATATCTCATATAAATTTATCACTTTTATTCTCTCTTTAGGAAATATGAAACGTTTTTTTGAACTAGACAAAGTGCGAAAAGGAAATTTTTATTGAACATCCACCTCATTTTGGAATGGAGGTGATATATAAGAGAAAAGATAAGATAAAAAAGAAAATTATATATGCATTAAATAGAATTGTACCGCTATATATGTTGATAACAAACATCTTGAACTACTTAGTACATCTCGAAAATAACTTCTTAAAGTTCTAACAAAAATTACATTTTGATGAATACTTAGTTATTAATAAGATTATTAATTATCTATTAAAAGGTTAAAGACATATTGATTCATCCTTAATTGTCATCAAGGTTGGTTTAGTGGTAATGTTAAAAGGGAGGGTGAGAGAGGTTATAGGTTCACCCATCCACTAACAAATACTGACAATTAATATTACTAATCAAATAACAGTTTAGAATAGTACAAGAATCATAAAAAAAAAATCACTTAAACCGATCACAGTAATACAAATTGTAGTACCTATTATCAAAAGAGAAATTCTTCAAATATTATCGCCATTTATCCCATTTCCTCCACATTTAATTGTAGAGATTGGTACCATTCATTTAGGTTTGATTGTGTCATAACACTATAATTCAAATTAGGTTTATTGTTAACCTTTTTCCTTTTTTATCCATTGATAATGTTATTTATGTCCTTGAGTCTTCTTTTAACTTATTATCCATTAGTCATCTAACTCATTCTCTTGATTGTATTATTTCTTTTACCAAAGATTTTGTTTTTTAGAGGACCAAAGTTCGAGACAGGTAATTAGCACCAGATGTGAGTCCCATGGTCTTTATCATCTCTGCCCTTCTACACATGTTGAGACAATAATGAAGTCTCAATCTCTTTTTCATGCTCAGTTAGGTCATCCCAGTCTTGCTAAATTACAACAACTTATTCCCAGCTTATTCAAGTTGTCCAGATCGTTGTGAGTCGTGTAAATTAAAGAAACACAATCGTAGTTCCTTTCTTCATAGTGTCTCACAATGTGCTTTGTCCCTTTTTGCATTAGTTCACTATAAAATTTTGGGACCTAGTCATGTTAAATATAATATAGGTTTTCAATATTTTGTTACCTTTATTGATGATTATTCTAGATGCACTTAGTTGTTTTTAAAGAAAAACTATTCTGAGTTGTTTTCTATATGTCAAACCTTTTATAATGAAATTAAAACTTAGTTTAGACTTCTATTCGAACTTTGCGAAGTGATAATGGTCATGAATATTTTTTCTGTTTTTTTAAACATTTAATGGTTTCTTATGACATTCTCTATCAAACTTCATGTGCTTATACTCCTCAACAAAATAGGGTGGTTAAGCGCAAAAGTAGACATCTTATTGAAACAACTCACACTATTTTAATTCATAGTGAGGTTCCTCTATATTTTTCAGGTGATGTTATTGTTACTGCATGTTACTTGTTAATCGCATGCCTTTTTTGGCATTAGGTGATAAAATACCTCATTCTATTTTATTTTCTCATGAACATTTTCATCCCTTACCTCTAAAAATTTTTGGGTCTACATGTTTTGTTCATAATTTTAGTTATGGTCTTGATAAGTTATCTCTTTCATCACACAAATGTGTTTTTATAGAATGGTTAAAATACCTTTTTGGTCCTAATTTTCGTCAAGTTTTTTCAAATAAGTCCTAATTTTGGTTTTGTGTTCAAATAGGTCCCAATTTTCGTCAATTATGTTCAATTGGATCCTTTTTATCTAACACCGTTTAAATCATTAACGGTCATGAACAGTGACTGCCACGTGTCATTTCGTGGTTTTTTTTGATTTTTTTTTATTTTTTATTTTTAATATTTTTTAAAAAAATTTAATTTTTTTTAAATGTACACGTGTCAACCCAAGAGTGTGCCACGTGTCACTTTGTGGTTTTTTTGAATTTTTTATTTTATTTTTTTGAATTTTTTTTGAATTTTTTTGAATTATTTTTTAAATGTCCACGTATCAATCTAGTAGTGTGCCACGTGTCAAAGTCAATATTCTATATTCAATTTGGTCCCTATATTTGTTATTTTTGTTCAATTAGGTCCTAATTTTTGTTAAGATTAACCAATTTGGTCCCTATAGAAGA
>Ga0214545_1008046_pt1 | contig 17158 bp, 8 predicted proteins | sample CNSS4metaG_FD_160064 | JGI IMG/M metagenome (GOLD analysis project Ga0214545, IMG submission 160064) | Root nodule microbial communities from cowpea collected in UCLA plant growth center, Los Angeles, California, USA - CNSS4 | ecosystem: Host-associated > Plants > Roots > Nodule | place: USA... | reverse complement strand
AATAATTTCTATAAATGTAAAATCTAAAATAGGTATAGAGTTAGCTTTTATTATACTTAGCAGGTTATGGGGAGAGGTTGGTGTTTTTAAGGCCCCAACTTAAATTTGTCCTCTTTTTGCTTATCTGGGTTAATGCGAAATTGACTGGCAGAAGTTCGAGATATAATTTATTGTTCTCTAATTTTTTTTAATTCAAAGTTTAAAAATAATTAAAAGATTAATATTTTTATGTTACTTTATTTGAACAATGCAAGTATGTAATATTATTATAGCATTGACCCATATAATTTAAATTATAATATTAATTATGAGAGTAATTTAACAAGTAAATGTAATTCTTATTTTATTCTATGTTATTTTAAATATTAATTAATTAAAATATATATATATATATATAATAATTTCTATAAATGTAAAATCTAAAATAGGTATAGAGTTAGCTTTTATTATACTTAGCAGGGGAGAGGTTGGTGTTTTTAAAGCACCAACTTAATTTTTTCTGTTTCTGCTTATCTGGGTTAATACGAAATTGACTAGCAGAAGTTGAGATATAATTGATGGATCTCTAAATTTTTTTAATTACATTATTTGAACAATGCAAGTATGTAATATTATTATAACAGTGACCCATATAATTTAAATTTTAATATTAATTATGGGAGTAATTTAACAAGTAAATGTAATTCTTATTTTATTTTATGTTATTTTAAACATTAATTAATTAAAATCTTAATATATATATATATATATATAATAATTTCTATAAATGTAAAATCTAAAATAGGTATAGAGTTAGTTTTTATTATACTTTGCAGGTTACGGGGAGAGGTTGGTGTTTTTAAGGCACCAACATAATTTTTCTTGTTTCTGCTTATCTGGGTTAATGTGAAATTGACTCGCAGAAGTTGAGATATAATTGATTGATCTCTAAATTTTTTTAATTAAAAGTTTAAAAATAAATAAAAGATTAATATTTTTATGCTACATTATTTGAACAATGCAAGTATGTAATATTATTATAGCATTGACCCATATAATTTAAATTTTAATATTAATTGTGGGAGTAATTTAACAAGTAAATGTAATTCTTATTTTATTTTAAACATTAATTAATTAAAATCGTAATATATATATATATATATAATAATTTCTATAAATGTAAAATCTAAAATAGGTATAGAGTTAGCTTTGTTATACTTAGCAGGTTATGGGGAGAGGTTGGTGTTTTTAAGGCACCAACTTAATTTTTCCTGTTTCTGCTTATTCGGGTTAATGCGAAATTGACTGGAAGAAGTTGAGATATAATTGATTGATCCTTAAATTTTTTTAATTAAAAGTTTAAAAATAAATAAAAGATTAATATTTTTATGTTATATTATTTGAACAATGCAAGTATGTAATATTATTATAGCATTGACCCATATAATTTAAATTTTAATATTAATTATGGGAGTAATTTAACAAGTAAATGTAATTCTTATTTTATTTTATGTTATTTTAAACATTAATTAACTAAAAACTTAATATATATATATATATATATATATATATATATATATAATATTTTCTATAAATGTAAAATCTAAAATAGGTATAGAGTTAGCTTTTATAATAATAGCAGGTTACGGGGAGAGGTTGGTGTTTTTAAGGCACCAACTTAAATTTGTCCTCTTTTTGCTTATCTGGGTTAATGCGAAATTGACTGGCAGAAGTTGAGATATAATTGATTGATCTCTAATTTTTTTTTTAATTAAAAGTTTAAAAATAAATAAAAGATTAATATTTTTATGTTACATTATTTGAACAATGCAAGTATGTAATATTATTATAGCATTGACCCATATAATTTAAATTCTAATATTAATTATGAGAGTAATTTAACAAGTAAATGTAATTCTTATTTTATTTTATGTTATTTTAAACATTAATTAATTAAAATCTTAATATATATATATATAATAATAATAATAATAATAGTAATAATAATAATTTCTATAATTGTAAAATCTAAAATAACAAAAGCTAAAATAAAGTTGATCTAAATCCATTTTTAGGATCTAAGAGACATGTTAGCTCAAAATGAGAGAAGTTGATTTGAATTGTGATTCATAATTAATTTCTAGATAGAAGCACTAATGTGATTGATTCATTATCAAATTGGTTGAGTTCAAATATATTATGATTAAGTAAGCATAAAATGGGTATTAATAATTAAGTACTTTTGATGGGCATAATCAATTTTTGTCAACATATCCCACTATAACATGTAAAACGGCTAATTTAGGTATAAAGTTTGTTTTATTATATTTAGCAAGTTTAGAGATAAATTAGCGTTATCAATGCGTCAACTTGTTTTTATCTGTGAAATTGACTAGTCAAAGGTGGGGACATAATTAATCAATCCTTTAAACTTTTTTTTAATTAAAAGTAAAAAAAATAAAAAAACAAAATATTTATTTTTGTTTTATTATATTATTTGAACAATGCAAAGGGGTAATATTTATATAACATTGACATGTACAATTTAAATTATAATACTAATTACAAAAATATAATTAAACAAGTAAATATAATCATTATTTTATTTTATTTTATTATAAAAAATATATATATAAAATATATATATATATACACACACACATATATATATATATATATATATATATATATATATATATATATATATATATATATATAATTACTTTTATAAATGTAAAATTTAAAATAACAAAAGAAAAATAAAGGTGATCCCCACCCACTATTTTTGGAATCCAAGAGACATATCAAATAAAATTAGTCAAGTTGATTTAAACTGTCATCCATAATCAATGTGCACAGGTTAAGTAAGTATAAAATAGATTAATAGGTAGTAATCACTAAGTGCATTTGATGCCCTTTGGATTCTCTGCTGATTTTTTTATGTTGTCCTCTATTATGTCTTTGAAAATACACTAATGTTGGTAATTTAAAAATAATTTTAATATTATGTCTTCGAAAATACACTAATGTTGATACTTTAAAAATAATTTTAATATTCTAATATATTGATATAAGTGTTCATCAGTATATCTTGAAAACATTACCAACATAGAAAAACACAACAAAAAATTTCAATTCATGGACATAATCATCTTTTTGCCAACATATACCATTATAACACGTAAAAAAAAAGAGAGAGGCTAAAGTAGATATAAAGTTAATTTTTATTATATTCAGCATGTTTAGAAAATAAATTGTTGTTTTCAATGCAACAACTTACTTTTTTTGTTTTGTTTTCTATTTATTTGGATTAAGCTGCGACATTGACTCGTTAAATATGTGACATAATGGATTGATCTTCTTTTGTTTTAATTAAAAGTAAAAAAAAAAAAGGTTTAAAAAGTTCAACGTATGTTATATTATATTATTTGAACATTGCAAATATGTAATATTACTATAACAGTAATACATACAATTTAAATTATAATATTAGTTATAAGAGTGTAATTTAACAAGTAAATATATTATATTTTTTATTTTTTTTATAACAAAAATTAATTATAAAAATATATAAAAATATATATATATATATATATATTTTTATATATATATATATATATATATATATATATATATATATATATATATATATATATATGTATGTAAAATATAAAATAACAAAAACAAAAATTATGCTGATCTCGATCCATTCTTAGGAATCATATTAAATCAAAATGAGTCAAGTTTATATGAATTGTCATCCATAACTAATTTGTATAGAGAACCATCAATGTGAGAGGTTATTATTAAATTGGTTGAGTTCAAATATTTTATTATCAAGTAAGCATATAAAATGGTTCAATAGGTATTAATCATTAAGTACTTTTGATAGATATAATCATCTTTTTGTTAACATATACCATCATAATATGTAAAAAGGGCTAAAATAGGTATAAAGTTAGTTTTCATTCTATCTAGCATGTTTAGGGATAAGTTAGTGTTTTTAACATTTCAACTTGATTTTGCTAATTTTTTGTTGTTCCGATTATGTTGCGAAATTGACCGGTCAAAGGTGGGACATTATGAATTGATTCTCTAATATATTTTTTTTTTCTTTTTACACCTCCAAAATTTCTTTAAATTCCAAAAAAATCCCTTGACTATGAATATTACACCTCCAAAATTATTTTTGGATGTCGACTTCTGGAAATCAAAATATGTTACCGGTCGACTTCCAAAAGTTAAAATATATTATCAGAAGTCGACTTTCGAAAGTCAAAATATATTACCAGAAGTCGACTTTCGGAAATCAAAAAATTAATTCTATTTTTAATATTTTTAATTTTATTTGAAATTTATGTTTTCTAAGTTTGAAATGTTTTTTTAGTTTATTATTTATTATTTTATTTATTTCTTATGTTCTCATATTTCTTAATATATATTTTAAAAATAAAAAAATATTAATATCTATATATATAATTTTTTTATGATATACTGAAAAATAAATATAAGTATAAATATAAGTAAAATTAAAATAATATTAAATTTTAAGTAAAAAAAGCAAAAAATAAAAAATTTGTTGTGCTTTATTTAATTTTATTTAATATTTAAATTTTGTTTAAAATAATAAAACTTTAAATTAAAATATATATGGTGCATTATGATGCTTTGTAAGTATTATTGTATGTGTGTTGACGTGGGCCTTCTCATATTATTTTATTATGTGAAAATAAATATTGTGTCTTTTTGTTGATGAGAATAACTATATTTAATAAAAGTGACCAGTGAAATTTGGAAACTTTAAATAGAGATGTCAAAGTGGACCGGACTCGTCAGTCCCCAAAGAAAAAGGTGGGCCGAGTTGAAATTTTCAACCTAAAATAAAAGGCTAAAATAGGTATAGAGTTAGCTTTTATTATACTTAGCAGGTTATGGGGATAGGTTGGTGTTTTTAAGGCACCAACTTAATTTTTCCTGTTTCTGCTTATCTGGATTAATGCAAAATTGACTGGCAGAAGTTGAGACATAATTGATTGATCTCTAAATTTTTTTAATTAAAAGTTTAAAAATAGATAAAAGATTAATATTTTTATGTTATATTATTTGAACGATGCAAGTATGTAATATTATTATAATATTGAACCATATAATTTAAATTCTAATATTAATTATGAGAGCGTAATTTAACAAGTAAATGTAATTCTTATTTTATTTTATGTTAATATAAAAAAAAAAAAATATTTTATATATATATATATATATATATATATATATATATATAATTTTTATAAATGTAAAATCCAAAATAACAAAAGCTAAAATAAAGTTGATCTCAATCCATTTTTGGGATTTAAGAGACATGTTAGATCAAAATGAGTCAGATTAATTTGAATTGTCATTCATAACTAATTTTTAGATAGAAGCACTAATGTGACTGGTTAATTATCACATTGGTTGAGTTCAAATATATTATAATTAAGTAAGCATAAAATGGATTATTAGGTATTAATAATTAATTACTTTTGATGGGTATAATCAATTTTTTTGTCAACATATCCTACTATAACATGTAAAAACGGCTAATTTAGGTATAAAGTTTGTTTGATTATATTTAGCAGGTTTAGAGATAAGTTAGTGTTATCAATGCGTCAACTTGTTTTTATATGTTTTTCTTGTTCTATTAAGTTGTGAAATTGACTAGTCAAAAGTGGGGACATAATTAATCAATCCTCTAAACTTGTTTTTTTTAATTAAAAGTAAAAAAATAAAAAATAAAAAATTTATTTTTGTTATATTATATTATTTGAACAATGCAAAGGGGTAATGTTTCTATAACATTGACATATACAATTTAAATTATAATACTAATTACATAAATATAATTAAACAAGTAAATATAATCATTATTTTATTTTATGTTATTATAAAATTAATACATCTTACAAATATTTATACATTCTCACACACACACATATATATATATATATATATATATATATATATATATATATATATATATAATTACTTTTATAAATGTAAAATTTAAAATAACAAAAGCAAAAATAAAGGTGATCCTAACCCACTATTTTTAGATTCCAAGAGACATATCAAATAAAATTAGTCAAGTTGATTTAAGCTGTCATCCATAACCAATATGTACAGATTAAGTAAGCATAAAGTAGACTAATAGGTAATAATAACTAAGTGCATTTGATGACGTTCGTTCGGATTCTCTGTTGATTTTTTTTATGTTGTTCTCTATTATGTCTTCGAGAATATACTAATGTTGGTATTTTAAAAATAATTTTAATATTTTAATATATCGATATAAGTGTCCATCAATGTATTTTGAAAACATTACCAACATAGAGAAACACAACAGAGAATTTAAATTCATGGGCATAATCATCTTTGGGCCAATATATACCATTATAGCATGTAAAAAGAGAGGCTAAAGTAGGTATAAAATTAGCTTTTATTATATTCAGCAAGTTTAGGGAATAAATTGTTGTTTTCAATGCAACAACTTACTTTTTATGTTTTCTATTTATTTGGATTAAGTTGCAAAATTGACTCATCAAAGATGTGACATAATGGATTCATCTTCTATTTTTTTTAATTAAAAGTAAAAAAAAAAAAGTAGTTGAAAAGTTTAACATATATTATTTAAAAAGTTAAAAAGTTTAACATATGTTAAGAGTGATACATACAATTTAAATTATAATATTAATTATAAAAGTGTAATTTAACAAGTAAATATAACAATTATATTTTTGTTATTACAAACACTAATTATTAAAATTCCTAAAAATAGTGTATGTGTGTGTACGTGCGTGTGTGTAAAATATAATGTTAATTTCAATCCATTTTCATCCATAACTAATTTGTAGAGAGAATCACCAATGTGAGAGGTTATTATCAAATTGGTTGAGTTCAAATATTTTATTATCAAGTAAGCATATAAAATTGTTCAATAGGTATTAATCATTAAGTACTTTTGATAGATACAATGATCTTTTTGTCGACATCATAACATGTAAAAAAGGACTAAAGTAGGTATAAAGTTAGCTTTTATTCTATATAGCATGTTTAGGGATAAGTTGGTGTTTTCAAAATTTCAACTTCATTTTGTCAATTTTTTGTTCTTTCGATTACGCTACGAAATGGACTGGTCAAAGGTGGGACATTATGAATTGATCCTCTAATATATTTTTTTCTTTAAAAGTTTAAAAGATTAATATTTATTATATTGTATTATATTATTCGAACAATGCGAATATGTAATATTATTGTATAATTGACAAATATGAATTAAATTCCAATATTCATTACAAGAGTGCAATTTAACAAGTAAATGTAATAATTATTTTATTTTATATTATTATAAACACTGATTAAACAATTAAAATCTTAATTTTTTTTACACATTTAAATGTTTTTTTTATACACACGTCTCTCTCTCTCTCTCTATATATATATATATATATATATATATATATTATAAATGTATAATTTAAAATAACAAAAGCAAAAAAAAAGTTGATCTAAATTCATTTTTTGAAATTCTAAGAAAAATACTAAATCAGGCCGGGTTGAAATTTTCAATCCGTCAACCTAAAGTAACCCGACCCGTTTAGCCCGCTAGTTTAACGGGTCAAAACGGGCCAACCTGTCCTGACCTGTCAACCTTTTTTTTTTAATTTTTTAATTTTTAAAACTAAAAACAATAAAAAAATAATACGTTTTTATATTATATAAATATATATATATATATATATATATAAGTTTATATATATATATATATATAATAGATTTATAAACAAAATTTTTAAAAAAAGTTAAAGAAAATTAAAAAAATTAAAAAAAATAAAAAAAAAGGGAAGAGCCAGCCTGCCAGCCCGTCCTAAGATGGAACGGGTTGTAATATCCAACTCGTTTATTGGTGGTGGGCCTGTTCGGCTTGTCCCGTTTTGCCACCTCTAACTTTAAATTGCTGGTTAAAAAGCAAAGTGACATATATTACTCAATGTCTTGAAAAGTGAAGATGTTAAAAAGCATACCTTCAAGGAGTTTGAAGAGTTTTTATAAGAAAGAGGGTATCAAACATGAATTCACAACAATATCATGTACTTCACAGCAAATGGTTTTTGGTTTGATAAGCTCAATATAGATTAGTTCAATAAAGTCCAATTTCGATTGATAAGTTAGGTTAAATAATGATTTGGTTGATTACTATTGTGACCATTATGCATATGAGACTTTCAAAAGGTGAAAGATTGAAGACAAATTATTGAAATAAATAGGAGGTTCCGAGGACAATAAAAACTAAAGGAAACCCAAGAGGTTAGAAAACGATGATTATAAAAAAACTATGAAAAATAAGGAAAAGGAGATAACTCTAAATATTTTTGGTAGATCAGTATTAATACCTTTTCGTTAAGAGTTTCACACCATAAAAGATAGTTCCATCTCTTGTTATCTCTAAATCAAATAATATTATTATATTTAATGTTTTACTCCAAAGAAACACATAAAATATACTTTTGATGTAAGTTAACACACACAGAAAATAATACTGTTTATCTTATTAAAAACTAGACAAATTAACTCATTATTAACGACTAAACTAGTGGCAAAACGGCCAGATACAAAACAAAAAGGCTAAAATGTTCTAAATTTTGAAACAATCCTCGGATTAGTCTCCCAAGTCCAAATGCAAGATCAATGGATTTAAAGCTACCTTTAGTGAGATTATTCTTATTAAAAAAAATCACTATTTTCAATAAATAACTACCTTTATGGGATTTTACTTTTACTCCAGCTGTCTCATAGCCAGATCAAATTGATGGCCAAATATCAGAGGTTGAAGACTGAACAAAAGAGTACATTATTACATTTTACATGCAAAAAGAATAAAATGAATGTAGAGTTCTGAAGCCTGACCTACTACATATATTACATTTACATGCAAAGAATAACCCCACCTCTCTCAACAATAGCAGGGAAATATGGGAATATATATTTATAACTAAGGCTACATAAATTATATGTAGAAGTAATTAGATGGATCGGTTGCGTTTGCCGTGTCTTTACAAAGAATAGACCGAGCTTCAATCACTGAGCGAGGAGGCTCAATATCTTTGTCTTGCAAAGCATTTCCTCGTAATCTTTGCATTTGAGAAGCAAAGGTATCATCTAGTATCTACGAAGTGAAACAGTCCACACGTCATACAATATACAATATTGCAATCGGCACCATTAGAAGACTGTGCCACATATCTAATATTATTTACTTACCCCAAGAGCATAGGACGAGCCGTTGTACCATATCCTGTTTTCTTTCCTTCCTTCCAGAAATTTCAAAATAATCTAGCACAAAAATGAATCAAAATAAACGACATCGATGAAAATTCTGAACCAACAATGTAAAACATATATACGAGGTTTAGTTGGATACCTGTCCCATCCTATCCCACAATCCACGACATACTGCTATAAAAATCTGGCTGGTAAAGACCTCATGCAGGTTGGAGATGAAATCAATGAGTTGTGAATTCAACAACTGCATTCTTTCGCGGACTTCTGCTTCTCCATCGGTTTCTGTTGTTTCCTCAAGAATCTTTTTCAGCCTTGTGTTTCGATTAGCTTGCATCTGAACAATTCAATTGCATCAAATGTAAATAAACATTAGAGGCTTCCTTTGCAATAACTTTTAAATCTCAAGGAGTCTGAATGATCTTACATTGTTGACAAGATTCCCTATTATTGCTTGCAAATAAGTTTTGTATTTGGTTCTCAGTAGAACAGTTATTCCATTCATTTGCTCCCCAAACAGTGTCTTCTTATCACCCATGACAGGTAGACAGGAGGCCCATGAATTTAGGATGTCTTCCACTCTACAATGCAGGACATCAAGAATCCTCTTGAGGGTATTCAAGAATATTCCTAACTGTGGATAAATCAAAATGTAAAAAAATATTTCAATATATAAACACATTATAGATAGACATCAGTCGTGCATGCTTTCTATTATGCCACCAAAGTTTGTTTGAGCTTAAAATTTTGATTATTTAATCTGAGTGGATTTGGGATCTGGACAAAAGCAAGAATTCAAAAAACTTACTTGATTAGGAAGCAAATGAACTGTTGTTGATTGTCTTCTAGCTATCTTTTGAACTTGCAAGTGAAGTCTCTTTGGTATGCTATCCTTTAAAGGAGTTAAAGTATCGCTGTATTGTTTCTCGAGGGATTTCACTATTGCCCTTTCAATGTTTGCAACAGCCTTACAGAGAGAAAAAGAGCAAGGACCACAAACTCAAGGATTACTTGCATGCATGAGAACAAAGTAAAACAGTAGTAGAAATAGATATCTTGAATGCTTATGGCTTAAAATAGAAATATATTTAGTTTAGAACTTACATTTTCCAAATAAAGTGAGTATTGAGGCCATCTATTGATTGCTACTTCATACTGGTTAAGGTTGTCTTTGATTTTCTCATACATTTCCTCAGCAAATGGGGAGGTGGAGTGATTTGTGGTTACTCCAGCCCATGGCACCTGTATCATTTGTTTGTATTGGGGAGGTTAACTCATGTACAAGATTTTGTTGTACATAAAACAACTTGTTAAGAAAAGTGGACTTTTTTTAAAGCCTAACTCAACCCTACAAAACCGGCTTGTATGGTCCGTTAGCAGGTGGAACACAATGTCCAAAAAATCTCGCTAAGATAGACTTTTTAAACAATGGCTCTGATACCATGTTAAGAAGTGAAGTTTAAGCCTAACTCAACTCCACAAAACCGGCTTGTAAGGTGAGGTTTAAACCTCACATATCTCTAATAGATGTAAGACTTCCAACACAACTGAAATGACAACTACCTTTTCTGCTTTACATAAATCTAGTAAACCAAGTTGCATATCCTGTATCCACACCATGATATAGTTGTGGAACAAATTTCTGGAGTCTACTCCTCCCTGCACGGGACTACAAAGTGAAGAGTATTGCACGTCAGAAAGTATATTTTAACTTTAGGGAATCTGAAGTATTGTATTTGCATGTTACAAACCTTATATTCCATGACTCAAAATCCCGTTCAAAATCTGCAGTCGCCACTAGAAGCTCATTTACATGTGCCTGTGGACTCGATGGTGGCAATGCCGAAAGGAAAGCTCTCAGCCTTTTACACAACTCTGTGCTGTAAACTGCCGCTGTTATGTTTGTGAGGTCAATTGAACTGAAAATTGGAAAATAGATCTCAGACAATTCTACGAACCAAAATTAAAATGTTCTGACAAAATAGACATGGTAATATGCGTAATGCTCTCCTATATATAATATATAAATATAATCCCTCGTTGCAATTTTATGCACGAGGAATTGAAAAGCCACTTGTTAGGACAGTTAACATATGAAGCGAGCTGTTCCTGCCAAATACCTAGGAAATATATGCTGACCATGGGTCGTATGCTGATTGTGAATCTTTATGTCTGCCTGGATTTCATTTCTTATAGAAACACAAAGATTCTTCATCTTCAAGTAGGCCGTTGAGATGGTAACGGTATCCATTTGGTAACATTCAGAGGTGCTTGACACAAATTCATCAGTCTCCATCATGTGTTTTCTACACCTTTTTCTTGCTGCAGTCTGTTGACAGTAAACACTTCATTTAGACTCAAAAAAGGAAAAAAGAGTTTTAGCATTCAAGCTTGAAATTAAGTTGAACAGGAGCACCACATGTCACTTAATGGTGAAAATTTTAATTACCTGAAGATAGTTTCTTAGAATAGTTTGAGCATCTAGAGATAGTATATCATGAAGACTAATATAAACTTGAACGGCAGGATCCAAGGCTGGTGCTGCAGACTCAAATGCTGGACCAAAATGATCCGTTAAACCTGATGGCGAGTTTTCATCTAGCGACTTGTAATTCTCAAAAACAGTTGCTAGAAGACTTTCAATTTGAGTTTCACAGTCTGAAAGTATACTTCTCTGTGAGAAATAAATAGAGAAAATTGTTACACCATTATCCATTTCCAAAAATCACGAACTGCAAATTTGGTTAGACAGAAAAAACATTAGTTATAAAAACTAACAGATTTCTCAGGGTAAAAGAAATACAAGCAATTGCTCATTATACTTTTACACATGTTTTCTGTTCATATCATTTTTCTTTTATGAAGTGCAAAGACACGTATAACAAGTATTAATGTGGTCTGAACTCAAGACAAATCCATTAACATAGCATATTAAACTAATGAGAAGCTGGAACAACAGAAGTACATGACTTGGGAAGTTACTGCTGTGGGAAAGAGATCAATATATATGACTTACCTCCTGCCTGGTCAAACTCCTCTCACTTTTGGCCTTTATTAGGGGTTCAAGCAATTCTCTCACAAGCTCTAGGCAGTCCTTGGTTGGAGTTGCCACATTCATCACATGTAGTAGATATCTACAAGAAGAACACCGTAGGTAAGTGAGAAAAATGAATTAAGAAAATAAACAAATCATATAGAAGCGTAAAGAATATAAAAAACCATTTTATTCCACATTTTTTAGGGCACCCAAATGAAATTAAAATACCTCAGCTTGGCATATGAATTAGAAACTCCATAATAGTCTGCAAATGCATCTAACAACCATTTCCAGTGTCCATTTATACGCAAGTTTCGGGAGTGAAAATGTTGCGCACTCATGGCACCCTCCAATAATAAATCATAAGCTTGAGTTTCCACAACAGCCGCACTCTGCAGAAATGTAGAAACTGAGTAAATGAAAACACAAATCTATGCTCAGAATGGCACAGCCAGAAATGACACATTGGTGTTTACTGGTCAAGTCTAAGATAGAATAATAATTTAGTCATGATGAGCCTTTTCTTTAAATAAATAAACAAAATACATCGTACAATCAAATTAGAATAGGTTTCTCTTTCAATAGCAGCAAATGATAAATTTGATTAAAGACAGTTGATAAGCATGATCCTCGCCATAATTAATCCAAGATAGAATCCAGTTATTAAAAATATTTCATCTACATGTTTTCTTCTTTGCCTTTATCCACAGATGGTAACTTGGAGGATGATCCTACGTCAACTAACTGGAAAATTTCTACTGAAAAAAAAAACATTTATGAAACTAAATTTTGGTAGAGATAGAACCTTAATATGAGTGTTCTCGTTGCTCGTCATTGTGCTGCCGATAGACAGCTGGATCTTGCCAACACATTCACGTTCATCATGATATACTGGCCACCACCTAATTCGGTCACTCTGCTCATTCAAGATAATTCATTATGTGAATGTGGAAGATGCAGGGTCGAAAAGTAATATTTATGGACGATGAAAGGGTAGAATTCATACAGGATTATCACTGAGGGATGAAATTGGAATTCTGGCTTCACCATGGACTGCCTTTTTGGAATCTTGGACTTCTACAATTAAAGCATCCCCTTGGCTCAATGGGAAACTGAAATTACAAAGCAGTTTGAGATTTATATGATTATATTTCAACAATGCAAGAAATCAAGATGTGTGATTGTAATTTTTAGTTTCTCAAAGAATATACAGTGTAAATTGCCATCGGCTCTGTACCAGCAGAACTTAATGAATAGTTTATGATTTTCAACACTTAAGATTGTCTGCAACTATATCATGCTATAATGCATTTGGAAAACCTTCACTGACTTTAAAGTTTCACTATTTTCTAAGAGCCTGACAGCAGGTCAATCAGAAGAGCATCTCCTAGTTCAAACATAAAATTAAAAAAAAAAAAAACTTACAAATCATGGTAATCTCCACTTCCAGGGCGCAGAAGAATTGCAGAAGATGGCTCCGGTTCATTTTCTTCCGTTGTACTCTTAAGTTGGATCAAACAATGTAGTGGCTCTACAAGAATAAAACAGACATCTTTTATTCATTCATTGTGTAATCACAGGATAGGTGTTAATGAAGAAAAGAGATCTATAAATGTTTCAGTGAGATATTTCCCATATGAAAGTTAAATGGTTTCTAAACTATAAAATGAAAGAGTTCCAAATCCGTTCATCAGATGAACTAACCTTCTGATGCCAGTGAGAATGTGGCCGACTTCATAGAATTTATGCCAGTTTTCACAAGTGATGAAACATGCCGGACATATTCCACCCCAGCCTGCATGTAGTGTGATCCCCTCTGTGACTTTGTGATCTTAAGTTTTTGTCTAGGTATAATGCGGAGTTTCCTCACTGCAATTTTCACATAGGATATCATATTACGCTATTCTCAAGTCGTTTGAAGGAGATCCAATGTTAATAAACATGATTACAGAAAAGTAAGTATTAAAATACGTCTATTGAAAAACGTCATTTCATACCATAATTTACAATTAAAATTCTATTTAAGTTCATAGTATTTGAAGGATAAAAATCTGTTGAGATTGTAAGATTACCTTCCACTCTTATTTTCCCCACAGCTTTCTTAATCTTCAGGGGAACTGTTTGTTCTGAGTTTCTTGTATTTCTTCTTTCAGTTAGCTTTACACCTCGAGGTTGCAACAAGAACTCGTGCAATCTAAGGAAACAGTGCACTTTAAGAAATGACGGAAAGCAATAAATGAAGCCAAAAGAAGTGCGCTTGTTAAACAATACGAAACCCACCCAAAGGCACTTCGGAGAGCCAGACACTCATCTTTTAAAAACTCTGGAGCCTCAGTGCAGCCTCTTGCCCATGCTTGTAGGCATAAACGTATGCAGGCGTCATAAGTGATAAGGGTTTGCCAGGCATATTGACTATTGCAGCTGCTGAGATAACATACCATAAAAGAAAGAAGACACTCAAATGTGAATTTCAAAGCGACATTGTGAACTATATTAATTAAACTTAACTAAATTAGCAAAGTATTAGTGTTGATTCAAAGTCAAAGATTGGGGGCACCTGTTGCGGTAATATTGTAAATGAGGGGTCTGTCTTTCTAAGTCATCTGTAAAAGTATTGTCCAGCCTGCAGAGTTTAGTATCAAAAGTACACGACAACAGGTTAGGGAAGAATGATTCCGAACAGATAAAAATAGAGAAACATAAATTGAGATCGTTGCAGTGAGTGAAGGTAGAAATGACAACACCTTTCCCCAGGCTCAGTGGTTTTTGTAACAGTGTTGGGTTTTTGTTCAATGGAACTCTCACTCTTTGAGCCATCATAATCCACAGAGTCCCTTGATGGCCAAGATGCACGGTCAGTTGGTTCATTCTTGACCGAGCTTTCTGAATCCCTCTCTACTGAAAAATCAGCATCAATGATGGGAGGAGCACTCGGAGTACCCAATCCGACGGCGTCATCAGGGCATTTCACATTGCGAGGGCGAACTTTCTTCTGAAACTGAACAGCGCCACCAACTGGAGTGAGCTTTCTTTGAACACATTTATTGAAACCCACTTCTCCATCCGTGAATCTTCTGACACTGCATGGAACCTGAATGGTTAGGTTTTGATTGGCCAAACCCGTCTTGAGAATTCCACAGCGCCCTTGCCCTTGGGGTTTAGATCCAAACAGTTGTTCCTCGTCGTAATTGTGCGGAATTGGCGAGTCGGAGTAATCAAGGTTGCTGGGGGCAGAGAGTTCTTCGTCGGAGAAGTCATCCTCCATGCTGACGTCGCTGTCGTTGTCGGCATGGTGATCGCCGTAGCCAAATGCGAGGTTGCGCGGCTGTAACAAAGCTGAGTGGAACTTCAATGGAGGCAGAACAGGGGAATTGAGAGCGTTGGCGGAACTCAAAATGGGAGATCTTGGGAATCGGTCGCTTGTGCTGATTTTCTCCGCCAGAGGAGAGCGTATCAGAGAAGGAGGAGGATCTTCAACCTCAAGCTTTGGTTTGGATCCCTGTAGAAAACATTGAAGTTGGAAAAAGGGTCAAAGAATCCCTAAAAAAAGTGACGAAAAAAGAAAGTGAAATAGTGCATCGCACAGAAGAAGAAAGAAGAGATACCTGGTTGATCCATTGGATTGCGCTCTCGTCCAAACCTTCGGTAAACATGGCGAATGTAAGAGAGAGAAAGAAAGAATGAATGAATGAAAATGAAACAGAGGAAGAGAGAAAAACGAAAGGAGCGTGATTCAGTGACAGTGATGCAGTGAACGAGAGTGCAGTGTAGAACTAAAACAGGGGAACTCTCGTCCAACGGCTACTTTGAATTTTCAAACCTTTATTGCGTCATAGATCATTCTTTATATATTTGTAAAAAAATTATAGCACGTTTCCCAAAATAAACGATTGGTTCCATGCTAAAAATACCATATATTTTTTTTAATTAATTCCAATAATATTTTAAAATAATAAAAAGTCCTTAATTAGTAAAAACAAATGATAGTGCAGTTTTCTTAAATGGTTTAATTAGTAAAATCAAATGATAGCGCAGTTTTCTTAAGTGGTTAATTGACTTAATGGAAATTTTACTGCCAATATAAAATTCAAATTAAAAAAAAAAGCCTCCTGCTGATTAATATATGCTTTTGCTGATTAATATATGCTTTTACACAAGTCAATTATTACATAACAAATGGATCAAAATCATCTTAAATATTATGAAATAAATAAATCATGTGTTTTGGTCAAACACAACTAAATTTATTGTTTATCTGATTGATAATTGGACTTTATTATTGAATCAATTAACTCAATCCATCTATTACATAATATATGTTTATACTTACTTTATTAATTAAATACATTGATAAAAAAAATCAAATACATTAAATTTAACTTTCTTTCTTTTCTCTTAACATATTTTAGAGAAAATTATTCCTTTTTCAACTACTTTATTACATAATAATTTATGCACCATTCACTAAATTCATTTAAAATCAACTTTTTATTTTATTTTATTTTATTTTAGTTTTTTAAAGGGATTTTTTTTTCAGAAAACGCACAAATTGTTGTGCAATATTTAACTGACGATAAATGCCATTAAAATAAAGTTTGAAACATAATTTGAATATCCAATCAAGATGTTTTCATGTCTTTTTACATATGAACATTTTTTTTTCTAATTTAAGATTTGATGTAGTTTGCTTAAATGTACTATCAACTCAATATATATATATATATATATATATATATATATATATATATATATATATATATATATATATATATATATATATATATATATTTATATATATATATATAAATATAAATAAAAATAAATATT
>Ga0214545_1008043_pt1 | contig 17169 bp, 14 predicted proteins | sample CNSS4metaG_FD_160064 | JGI IMG/M metagenome (GOLD analysis project Ga0214545, IMG submission 160064) | Root nodule microbial communities from cowpea collected in UCLA plant growth center, Los Angeles, California, USA - CNSS4 | ecosystem: Host-associated > Plants > Roots > Nodule | place: USA... | reverse complement strand
GAGGTTCATATCCAGTTACTCTCACGTGGGGATACGAGCGAGGTAGGTTCGTATGTTTCGTGCTCACGTTGAGAGATGCCACGTGCGGGGAGGTACGGGGGCTGGTGGATCACATGTGTTGGACTACAGGCGGGCAGGTCCGTAGAGTAGGACTACGAGCGGGGAGGTTCGTAGAGTAGGACTACGAGCGGGGAGGTTCGTAGAGGCAAGACCACGAGCTGGCAGGTTCGTGTGAGCATCAGATTCCCGAGTCCAAGGCTAACCAATTGTATGATTTGAAGACTGATAAGTCTTGGGGTTAAGGTCTTGGCCAAGAATTATATATAATGAATAAAATGGGTATATGATTTATCTCGTGTTTTATATACATGTTATTTTATTTTCTCAGCTCACCCTTTCTGTTTGTGTGTCGCGATGATCGTGTAATTCGTTACACGAGAGCAGATGTTGATACAGGTGGTGCTGAGGATGTTCAGATGGCGGAGTGAGGGCTAGCCTGGGATTAGAGCTAGGATTTTTCTCTTACATGTATTATTTTAAGTTTTATTATGAACACGAATAATGGGAACTTGTAACCATTGACTAATTATGATATAAATTTTGGCGCGTGTTTTCATGAAATTGAATATTCCCGCGTTGGGATTTTTATCGAGACGACTGTTAATATAATTAATTTCTTTTAATATTTATTTTTAAGTAATTTTCCCTAGGGATGTTACACTTTATGCACCAATAGTCACGACCTTAAGGAGACAAGAAGCAACCGTTTTTGCCTTAGTTTTTTGCTTGTCAATTCTTTGGATATGTTTGAGTATCTCACGGTTTTATTCTCCTTGAGTTTAGCATCCTTAATTTTGTGCTTTTCTTGCTTTATTTTCTTGGCCTCTTTTTGGTTTTGTTATCATATTTGGTGAAGTTTTCTTTTTGGAGGTGATCTAAGTTCTTAAGGTAGCATCCTAGGAAGTGGAGTACCTAGCCTTAAAGGAGACTCCTCTTTGGTGAAATCAACAAGAGGAAGTGCAAGAATGATAGACCTTGTGAGGAACAAAACCGAAAGCTAAAACGAGAAAGTGTCATGAAGCAATTTACATTTGTGCACTTTGATTATATTTCAATTTGAGTTGTAAAATGGTATTGCTTTTTCTTTGTTTTTCACGGCCTAATTGGGTTTCTTGAGGGAGTCTTTGGTATCAATCTCATCTCCTAATTAGAACCTCTTTTTACTATAGTAAAATGTTCTTCTTTGTCAATTTCTTCTTTGTTTAGAATAATTCTTGTGAGGTTTTTATGAAATAAGGGTGCTCACGGATTATTCCCAGACTAAACTAAATTTGAATTTTTTGAATCCAAATTAAATTTGTCAATTAGATTAAATGAAATGAGATCAATCTAATATAAATGTCTAATACGTCTAATAGACATGGACCAAGCTTATTTGACCTGACTTAGACCCAAGTTGACTTATGTCGACCTAGGTCTAGTTGACTTGGCTCAACTAAGGTTCAGGCTATCTTATCTCAATATCTGTCAGAGCTGACTTGAGTCAACATCAACTGTAACTAACTTGCCTTGACCTAAGCCAATACTGACCTGTCTCAATCTTTGACCTAAGCTGACTCGTCTTGACCTCCAATCCTAACTAAATTGTCTCGATCTATGGCCTAAGTTGATTAGGCTCAACCTTTGGCTTTAGATGAATTGGCTTGAGCTTCGGTCCAGGCCATATTGCGTTTTTAGTAATCGTATTGCGTTTTTAGTTTTAGTATAACATTTAAATTCTATATGCTATTTGGCATTCTGGTTTCACAATAGAATAATGTTGTCACATTTCCAGTGGTTGATATAGGTTCTGAATTTTGGTTTTCTCTTTTTGTTGCATTAATTTATAGTATTATTCATCTTTCCCTATCTTTCCTAGATTGAGCATAACATATAGTTCTTTTGATATGAAGTGAATTGCATCTGAATATAAGTGGAACTGATTTGTTGTTGTAACTTGAATATCAAAATTTGTCATGGGGTTGGATAGGGTAGATTTTCACACACGTCTTTCATTATTGCATTTGTTCCGCATTTTAACTTCATTCCACTGCATGCTAAATAAACTTAAGATATGTTTTACCATTGCTGAAACAAGTTTTGTATGTGCTAGAATAGTTCATTTCTCGTTTTCACTACATTGGCTCACACCCAATATCATAGCTTCATGCCATCTGCATTTTGCACTCATATTTGTAAGTTGTTCATGTTGTCACAATCTAAAATCTTTATTGGCATATAATTTATGGTTTGTATAACATCACATTCACATTCTAGTTTGGGTGCAACACATTCTGCCACTAAGGTTTGAGGCATTTTTTATAGGTTTGATTTTGCATTGCATAATTTTGGAGCATTATTCAGTTTTGCTTTCAATTTCTTTACTTGGATATAATATTCAACTTTGCCTCACATCTACGTTCAAAGCATTTTATTCAATATGTTGTCATGGCTACGTTTGAAAGTGATTTCCAATCCTGAATGGATGTCACATGGTTTGAGCTCATTTTGTATTGTATCCCATTATTCTATAAGTGTTGAAACTTTATATCCACATTCCATTCTCAAATTTGTCCAGCTTAGGTTCTCTTGCATGTCTTTTATTTCTTGCATTGTTCTTTGAACTTTAAGTTCATATCTCATTTTAATAGGTCATAGTATACTTTTCACTTGCATTTAAACTTTAAAGTTTGCACTATTAATATCATTTTGCATCATTCACATTATTTCCCATTTACATCCCATGCATTTAGTTTCATTTAAATAATTAGATACTTTCTTAATATTATTTTAATTCCCCCTTTTTTGTATTGTTTATTTTCTCTCGAGCAAGATTAAATTACACAAGTTAGACTTAATAGGCATCATTCCCTTGGATTTCATACCCAAGGTTTCCCTACATTGTATTAGGGGGACTTTGGAATTGTTTGCTAAATTCTAGTGTGACAAAAGAAGTTTAACAAAGGCCTAAAAAGGTGCATCCAATGGTAATTTTCAAAATTTAACTAGCTTTTAGGCCTTAATTTTAAAGAACCGAAGCATATAGTAACATTCTGCCTCGATTCTGTGGGAACCGAGGACATTACCCGATTAAAGTAATTTGAAAAACGTGGTAATTTTGTAAATTTAACGAACTTATAGGCACCAGGTCTATAAAAACTTAAACATAAAAGCCTTTATACTTCAGTTTCAAAGCAATTGAAACCTAAACGTCTACTTTCCTATTAAAAAAATTCAAAATAACAAGAATTTTGAATTTTTTTAGAGTTATTAGGCTTCGGTTCTTTAGGAACTGAAGCAGAAAGCTCTTTATGCTTTGGTTTTTTGGACAACCAAAGCATAAAAGTTCCCTTAAATTTCAAAATTGCCACAACGCGCTTATATGCTTCATTTCCGCTAGAACCAAGGCATATAAGGTGATTTTGAATCCCAAATCTACATTAATGGATGTGCATATGGTGAATGTGGTATGGTGTTTTGAGTGTTCTCAAGAGAGTTTAGGCCAACTCAAGAGGAAGGTGACTAGAGGAAACCAAAAAGGGATGCTCAAGCTATGACTTTGGAGAGAAGTAAATGACTCAATATTTTGGTAGCATTTCATTACTAATCTCAAAGTGGTTTTTACATGGGGAGGGAACCTCTATTTATAACCAAGAAAACCCTATAGGTGTCTCACAAAGAGGAGAGCAAAACTCCAATGTACTTTAGCTTAAAGGCCAAAATAGAATCATGTGCTGAGGAGACTTGCCAAGTGGCAAAATCATGCTTCTCATGCACCAAAGGGGCAAAAGACCAACATGTCCTAACCCTTGGAATGCAAGTTAGGCATATAACACTGGTTGAATATAACTCAACCCTAAAGGCACCCCCTTTAGCCCATCATCATAAGCTTAAGTAAAAGGCCAAAAAACATCCTACACTACTTGACCATTACACAAGGCCTAAAGAAAATCCTACACTACTTGACCATTACACAAGGCCCAAAAGAAACCTATACTTTACTAATTACAATCACTACACTACAAGAAAAATAGGAATTATCGACGAATAATTTTTGACAGATTATGATCCATCGATAAATTACCATTATTGATAGATTTACTGACGGATTCCCTCGATGACATTACTGACGGATATATCCGTCGGTAATGTCAAGGAAAAATTGTCAGCCATGGACCGACGAAATAATATGTCGGTAATGTCCATATTAAATTAGTCCATTATTTACCGACGAAAGTTGACACCTTACCGACGGATAAAATGCTTTTGTAAATAAATAACTAATATCAAAATCACATTTCACTTTCTTCCTCCCCCAATTTCACTTTCCCTTAAAATGCGAAAACACTACAAGCATCAATCTAACTACGCCAACCACCCTCCCCCAATTTCACCTTGCTACTACAGTGACGTTGTCGCTGCCATTCATTATGTCATCACCCATCCTCTTGTTCGTGGGTTGAGGGAACATAGTGGTTTGTGTAGGTCTTCCCAATCGGTGCATTCTTTGATAATCTCACTGTGGTTGTGGTAAGTCTCACTATCCATGGTCACTCTGGTTCTGTTATTGTTCATCCTTCCACTTTGTTTCTCACTATGGTTCTTTGATTGGTAGGTTGGATTGTGTTTCCGAGTCCTGTGGAAGCTGCATTGGTGTTGGGCTTTTTCCAGAGACTGCAAGCATTACTAGGTGTGAGTATTTTCCCCCTTCTCTCTCGAAACCCAGTTCATTGATTGCTTATGTTTTTGCTTGGATTAAATTGATCGATGCGTTTGTTGGAATTGTCCATGGTTCGAAGAATGTAAGGCATTCTGCAATGTTTTAAGGCTTCAATTGTAAGGAATCTACCCACGAATTATTGTTCTAGACTAATGGTGGGTTTCCATGGTTCAAAGAATGTCCAATCTATGAAGCATATAACAAAGTTTGTAACTAGAATGTGATACCTTCTATGTCACTCTCTAACTTTTGCAATACTCGAGCAATGTGTCCAATCTATTTCACTCCAATTCAGACTTTAGGCCTTAAATTCTTGCATCGTATTAGCTTAAAACAAATTGCTTATGGCCAGCTCCTATTTTAGTGGCATTCTGCATATGTAAACTTTATTCAGCACCACTACACTAAACCACCACTGAAGATTGATCTAGTTGGAAGTATAAAAAAGGACTTCAATTCTCCCTTTCAGATTTTGAATGTTAATACATGTGAAGTCATTGCATATTTTTTCATCTATTTAAAACTTTATTGACATTGGTTTGTCCAATTGAATGTTGATTCTACTGAATTAGTGTAGTTAATGACATTAAAATTTTAGAGGGGCCTTAAACAAATTTTCTAAAGTATCCAACTTATCTTACAAAGCTACATATTATCCTTTTTGATTCAGGATTATCTCATTTCATCAGCTCTAATTTGGAAGGATCCAGCAAAGTCAGCGTTGTTACTTGGCCGTACAAGGTACCCACCACTCTTCCCGAACATTTTTCAAACGTTTTACTCTTTCCTCTACTTTGTTTGCTTGAGTTGTTGTTGCTGCATCTTTAGCTTGTAGTCTAGCTAATGACTTCTTGCATGAATCGTAGGCAGCAACTAATATATGTATCCTATATTAGCTCCCATTCATATAAACAAATATAATCTATTTTCTAAAGTGTGCATAATTTGGCAGAAGACTGCTGTTTAGATGTTAGAAGCAACATGAAAACTGCATAATACCAGTTTTCTGCTTCAAACATGTTGTCATGTGCCACCTTTGAACTCTTTCTTGTGCTATGAAAGTTTCTTCTCCCTACTGCTAGAACATGCCAAATCTTATTTAATTCACCTACTTATAACTTAGTATTATATATATATATATATATATATATATATATATATATATATATATATAGTTCTGAGTAGAGTAAGATAACATATTAGGGACTATGACAGCCCATGAATAAACTTGTCTTCCTCACCAAATGATTGTAATAGAAATCATACAAACTTAGCATTCTGCAAAGTATAATTAGTTGAAATTCATTTCAGATAAATGAGTTTAGGAACTTTAGTGGCCTTGAGGAAATCTGAAATGTCTTCTCTTGAAGTCACAAGCCCAATGACTATGGCACCCACTATATCTGGAATAATACAAGTAATACCCTATAATAATGATGAAAGTGAATATATAAACATTTATAATGGCCTTGGCCTTGTAGGAACTAAGGTTGATTGGAATTCTTCTTGTAATTAGAGGAACTATAATGACTAAAATTTTACACGTAGGCTACCTAAAAAACAAACTCATTATCTAAGCAAAGTCTAATTGATAAAAGAATGTTGAAAACTGGGATAACCACTTCAATTAAAAAGAAGTGCAAAATTTCACCTAATCAAACCTAGAATGCATTTCATAATAAGCTAAAAATAAAGTTGTAATAAACTAATGAAAGAAAATATGAACAAAGTATCTAAATAAGTGTAAAAAGGTAAGAGAAGATGCAGGAAAATTAATGGTACTATAAACAAGTACTCAAATTAATATGCAAATGATGATGAAATGCTATAATATCCACCATGAACCTATAGAACTCTGAAAAGACATGAATGGAAGAGGTTTTAGACCTCAATTCTACCTAAAATGTCTACTTAATAAAAAATAGAAAATTGTTAGGTGAAATGCAGTGTTATAGCTCCAATTTCTCAAAATCATGTGTTGAACCAAACTTGGCAGCACATGCAAGAAAACTGGGGCAAATTTACAGCATAAGAAATTTGGTGCAGATTTTGTGTTCTGAATAAATGTCATGCTTCCATCATGGTTTAACCATTTTAAGATGTAAAGTATGATGCAAATTGAATGTAAACACAAGTAATTGTATTAAATATTAAGGAAGTCGAAAATACCTAATTATATAAAAACATATGAATCTAAAAACTAGTTAATGATTCAAAACTTCCAAAATGCATGAAATGGAGGCATAAATGATTCAAGCAGATCTTATACACTAAAACAACATACTAAATTGCAAAGAATCATACAAATTCATAGAAAAGCAAAATCAAAGATGAAAACAAATTTAAGAACTAAAACCGAGAAAAAGTAACTATATTATCTAACTTTTGAGAATTTGGGAATTATGAGTTCTAATATGAAATCTAACATAGAGCATGTATAAAGTCATGATAATACATAAAAAATAGTGAGAAAGAATTGAAACTAGAATTAAAACTAAAAATCATCACTTGTCTTTGTTTTTTTTTTGGCCTTTTTCCATTTATGAGCTTTTAAGTCATAAATTATGAGTTCTAACCCAAAGTCATCTCCCAACGAACACGAAATTTATTTCTAATAAATTAGTTCTTATAAAAACTACACAAAATGGTTAATCAAATAAAATAGTATTTGAAATAAAGAAATAAAAAATGGAAAAAGATAAAATAAGATAAAAATAATAAAAAAGAAATAGATTGATTCCACTACTTTTTTAAAATAGATTCATTATTGGTTATCTAAAGATTATTGCTCAATTAATTATTGTTGTAGATTTTCAAATTAATCAATGTAAATTCTCAATTAATTTGTTGGCGTTCTCACTATTAACCAAAGTAAATTCTTAATCAAAAGCAAGAACTTTGTAAATTAATTATAGTAAATTTAACCAAAGTACATTCTGAATTAAATATTACTATCCTTAATCATGTCCATTCTTTTACCTCTAAAATCAAGCAAAAAGCTAATTAACCAAAGTACATTTTTGATTAATTCTAGTTAAAGTTTTCACCTCTAATCAAAGTACATTCTTAATCATTGGCAAAAACTCATTCAATCACATGAAAGTTTCTAAATTTAATCATAGTACATTCTCAATTAAAATTAAAATACCTTAAGTTCATATGATTGATATGCATATAGATTAAAACACCTCACTAATTAACTATAATGTAAAAACCATTACTTTTCACGTGATTCAAAGATAAAAGACACAGATGAATTAAAACCTCAACAATAATGAAAAGAATAGAGAAATTATTTCATTCTAACCTCAGAATCCATAATGAAATTACAATGGAATCAATCCAAGAAGCTTAACCCTCCATGGGATGAAAAAGTAAAATAAAAATAAAAGAAGAAAGTAGGGATGGAGGATGAAATTAGGAAATGTATAATGCATAATATTCATCCCATTGTTTTTTTCATGCCACCTTGCATAGTACATACCATACATAAACCCACATGAATGTGTATAGGTAGTTTCCAAATTTGTAGCATCTTGCATTTGATGTCACTTTGCATAACACATAACATGCATCAACACTACATCTTGAAAAAAGTTTCACTATAATAAATTCAAAATTAATTGTTTCCCTTTTTTTTGTTAATAAATTCATAGAATCTTGTGAAAAGTGAAAAAAAATAAGAAGAGCAAATAAATTATTCTTTGGTCAAATCAGTTAGTTGAATAAATAGTTTTTTTTTTGTATGAAAAGTGGCATGCTTTTGAAACATTCCTCTAACGTGCGTACATGGAATTGCTCAAATTCATTTCCTTTCCCATCCCATTTTCCATCACCTTGCCCTCATAAATCTTTCTTTTGTATTCCATGGAGATCATCATAAAGGGGGCATGTGCCTTAGAATGAATTTAAATTGAAGTGAGTCTTTGAACACAGAAAAAAAAGAAGAAAAAAAAAATGAAGAAAAGTCTGCTAGACTGAAAACCCAAGAAGGCGGTCTAGGAAAAAATTAAGACAAAAAAAAAATAGAAATAATACAAAAAAATGTAAGGGCAAACAAGGGACAACCTCTAATGTGATTGATTTTTTTCCCATTTGGATTAAAGCTTTTGAAATTAAAACAATCATGAGTTGAAATGATGTGTGACCATGTTTCTTTATCAAGAAAAAATTATCTTCCTTCATTACCCATTTTGAGCCTATACAAAATCAAAATTTCTTTCTAATTACCCTAAACAAGGGTCACCTTCCCACTGAAGTTAACATAATGTTTGCATCTATTTCATTTGACTTGTAATTCACCAATAAAAATAATAAAAAAGTTTGGAAAGACAAAAAAAAAATTGGTTATGCAAAAAAAAAGAAAAAGAGAAACAAGAGTAAGAAGGTGAAAAAAAAGTGGTGAACAAAGGTAGTCAGATGAATTTTAGGTGTAACGTTAGATAAAGAACCTTGTTTTAAATAACCTTTATACAATTTATTTTGAGCCTTCATTATCCATTTTTTCATATCCTTTAGCCTTGCCACAATACAAACCTAATAAAGTCCACACAAATCAATGATTAGTTGTTGTTTTTCGAAAACTTTAATTTAGAGGAAAATATTTTGTCATGTTGAGAGATTTGTCCAAAACAAATAAGATTGAAAAAGTGTTCAAAGATTTGCTTTCAAACACTAGGGCAATTTATTTTTGGTTGACATGTTTCCATAGAGATCAAAATTAGCACGAGTAGTCAAGTTAAATCAAGGCTATGTCCTCTCATTCTTTCATTCTTCATGAGTTTCTTATCATATTTTCTTCTTTGAGCCTAATCTTTGATCTACCTTTCTCCTACCATTATTCATTATTCTCACTTTGAAACTAAATTGGGGGAGATGATTCACTTGTTGTTCATACATTATAATCAGTAATCTTGAATTTGGGCAATTATTGACTTTGATTATCCGACTTAAATCGGGGCAACTAGTGTGAAGTCTCCCATCGTTTTCAACAATCTCATGCTATCAACAACTAGGGGCAAGCGAAAACACATTTTGCACCCTAAGACCAAACCATATCCTCAAATTAGGGCAAATTTTGAAGTCTCCATCTCTTTTTTATCAATAATTGGGACAAGCCCAAACACACCTCATGTCCTGAAGTTAACTCTTAACTATCAAATTGGGGCAACTCCTTAGTCAATTACCTTATCTAATCCCTTCCAAGAGATTTGGCAATTTCATGTATGTCACTCAAATAGTGTTCAAAAAGTAATGATACAGAAAAGAGTTTCTCAATAAACTGATTAGACCAAAGAATATTTTTCAAGGAAAAAATCAAAACAGAGGGATTCCATAAATCTAAAAGTAACAACAAATTAGGGATCAATTGAAATAAGTTTGATACAATGTAAAAGGTGAAAAATACACAAGGGTATGCTTCATGCATAGATTCATATCTAATCATACATACATCATTCACTTTTGTGAAAAAAAAACAAACAAAGGAACTTTCATCATGCATTCATACATCAATTCATACATCAAAGTTTTAAATTTTGTTCATGTAAAAAAAAATCATAACATGTGCATCATAAACTAATATTGTTAGTGTTCAAAAAGAAAATCCACAAGTCATGCGAACATTATCATTCACCATGCATGCTCGAAATAAACATAACATCATTATCGCACATTATAATCAATTTTAAAAGAAAATCATACATAGCATGTGTCAACATTTTTATGCACATATAATGTAAATGTTAAAAAGAAAAGTCATAATAGGCATCAATATACTCATGCATTCATAAAAATCAAATTCATACAAGGTGTTAGCATTTGCATGCATTCATACACATGACATCAATTATCAAACAAAAAAAATCCAAACATGTGTTTCTATGTGAGTCAAGGTTTTCACACCTTGCCAAGGTTCCCACACCTTGTTTCTATGTAAGTCAAGGTTCCCACACCTTGTTTCTATGTGAGTCAAGGTTTCCACACCTTGCCAAGGTTCCCACACCATGTTTCTATATAAGTCAAGGTTCACACACCTTGTTTCTATGTAAGTCAAGGTTCCCACACCTTCCCAAGGTTCCTACACCTTGTTTCTATGTGAGTCAAGGTTCCCACACCTTGCCAAGGTTTCTACACCTTGTTTCTATATGAGTCAAGGTTTCCACACCTTGCCAAGGTTCCTACACCTTGTTTCTATATGAGTTAAGGTTTTCACACCTTACTAAGGTTCCCACACCTTGTTTCTATGTGAGTCAAGGTTTCCACACCTTGCAAAGGCTCCCACACCTTGTTTCTATGTGAGTCAAGGTTTCCACACCTTGCCAAGGTTCCCACACCTTGTTTCTATGTAAGTCAAGGTTCCCACACCTTGCCAAGGTTCCTACACCTTGTTTCTATATGAGTCAAGGTTCCCACACCTTGCTAAGGTTTCTACACCTTGTTTCTATATGAGTCAAGGTTTCCACACCTTTCCAAGGTTCCCACACTTTGTTTCTATATGAGTCTAGGTTTCCACACCTTGCCAAGGTTCCTACACCTTGTTTCTATATAAGTCAAGGTTTCCACACCTTGCCAAGGTTCCTACACCTTGTTTCTATGTGAGCGAAGGTTCCCACACCTTGCCAAGGTTCCCACACGTTGTTTCTATATGAGTCTAGGTTTCCACACCTTGCCAAGGTTCGTACACCTTGTTTCTATATAAGTCAAGGTTTCAACACCTTTCCAAGGTTCCTACACCTTGTTTCTATGCGAGTCAAGGTTCCCACACCTTGCCAAGGTTCCTACACCTTGTTTCTATATGAGTCAAGGTTCCCACACCTTGCCAAGGTTCCTACACCTTGTTTCTATATGAGTCAAGGTTTCCACACCTTGCCAAGGTTCCCACACCTTGTTTTTATGTGAGTCTAGGTTTCCACCCCTTGCCAAGGTTCCTCCACCTTGTTTATATATAACTCAAGGTTTCCACACCTTGCGAAGGTTCCCACACCTTGTTTCTATGTAAGTCAAGGTTTCCACAACTTGTCGAGGTTCCCACACCTTGTAGTTGTGTTAGTCAAGGTTTCTACACCTTGCCAAGGTTCCCACACCTTGTAGTTACATTAGTCAAGGTTTCTACACCTTGCCAAGGTTTCTACACCTTGTTTCTAAGTCAGCCAAGGTTTCCACACATTGGCAATGTTTCTACATTTTTTTCTATGCTAGTCAAAGTTTTCGCACATTGCCATCGTTGTTTATACACATTTTTATTTCCCAAACCAATTCATTTGATTTATCTATTTTGCTTCATGTATATAACATGGGGCAACTTTTTGGGTTTCATATTATTTGTCCATCTAGAGATTCAAGTATACACTTATCACATGATTTGTCAAGAACAAATATGATTCTTATTCATTCATGCATTCACAAAATTAATTCGACTTTCACATATTAGAACCCTCTTCACAGAATGATTACAAACTTTCATTTCAATATCGGCCCTCTGCGAGGCAATGTTCGAGCCCAGGTTTTCTTTTGATATATTGGCCCTCTGCGAGGCAATGGTTGAGTTCAGGTTTTTTGTTGGTATCTCGGCCCTCTACGAGGCAATGGTCGAGTGCAGGTTTTCTGTGGGCCATTGTCGAGTTCTTTTTTTTCATTTTTGAAACCCGAACGAAATTATTGTTTTTATCTTTACTTATCTCTTACTGTGATAATATGAAAATTTCACTTTCATATTATCTAGTCAAATCTAAGTAAAGATGGGCAGCTGCAACACCCAATTTCGTCCGGCTAAATGCATTTGTTTGGTAAAAAAAATAATAATAATAAAAATAATATAATATAATAATAATAAATTAAAAAATATGTTTTGATTGATGGTAGGTTTTTTTAACTAATTTTACCATGGGAAAAAAGAAAAAAAAAGGAAAAAAGAAAACACAAAGAGAAGGAGAATCTAATTTATTTTTAATTATCACACTCCTTTCACGAGCCCAAATGTTTTACATATTTTCACCCCTACTGTTTGCTATTTACACTCTCCACATGACATGTCAGAAAAAGAACGTTTCATAATTTTTGTTTTCAGAGAAGGGTATAATATTAGGAGCAATATTTTTTTATAATAATTAAAATAAATATCTTGCATTTACACTTATGTGTCTTTTTGCGTTGTCAATCTAAAAAGGTATTATTTTAATTAGAAGCAAATATTTCCGATAATAATGCTTTTAGAGAATGGTACGACTTTAATATTTAGAAGAAAATATTCCTGGTAATAATTAGAATCAATTATATGAATAATATGTTATGATTTGATCACGATCTTGCCAAGGTTCCCACACGTTGTGTCTATGTGAGTCAAGGTTTCCACACCTTGCCAAGGTTCCCACACCTTATTTCTATGTAAGTCAAGGTTCCCACACCTTGTTTCTGTGTGAGTCAAGGTTTCCACACCTTGCCAAGGTTCCCACACCTCGTTTCTGTGTGAGTCAAGGTTTCCACACCTTGCCAAGGTTCCCATACCTTATTTCTATGTAAGTCAAGGTTCCCACACCTTGTTTCTATGTAAGTCAAGGTTCCCACACCTTGCCAAGGTTCCTACACCTTGTTTCTATGTGAGTCAAGGTTCCCACACCTTGCCAAGGTTTCTACACCTTGTTTCTATATGAGTCAAGGTTTCCACACCTTGCCAAGGTTCCCACACGTTGTTTCTATATGAGTCAAGGTTTCAACACCTTGCCAATGTTCCTACACCTTGTTTCTATATGAGTTAAGGTTTTCACACCTTACTAAGGTTCCCACACCTTGTTTCTATGAGAGTCAAGGTTTCCACACCTTGCCAAGGTTCCCACACCTTATTTCTATATGAGTCAAGGTTTCCACACCTTGCCAAGGTTCCCACACCTTGTTTCTATGTAAGTCAAGGTTCCCACACCTTGTCAAGGTTCCTACACCTTGTTTCTATGTGAGTCAAGATTATTTTTAACAATAAAAATTATAAAATATAAAATTATAAAATTATTTTTAATATCATGTCAAATCTCGAATTTGCTTGGTAACTAAATCTTTTATCATGTAGAATTTCGGGTTCTCTTGATATTAATATATATATATAAATCTAAAATTTAAAAAAAAATAATATCAAGTAACAAATATTTGTACAAAGAACTATGTTATCCCTGATTTTCCAAATGAAAATACGTAGCAGTGAGGTACAATCGTCGTCAGGCCCAAAAAATAAAAAAATAATTTTGTTTTAATCTTTAATATTTTGTATGTGTTTTTTTTATTTTTTTATTTTGTTTGATTTTTTTGGGAATAACAAATATTTTAAACATCAAATTCTACTTTGTACACTTAATTAAAGAGGGAACCGTCTTTAGACGGACGTTGTGGGGTGCTAATACCTTCCCCACACGTAACGACTCCCGAATCCAAATTTGGTTTCGAAGACCATTCTTTTAAGGTTTTTCTATAGTTTTCCATAATAAACTATGGTGACGTCTCCTCTATCTTTTTTAAATTATTTTTGCCGTCCCTCCGCGATCTCGATTGCGACAGGTTTCCATTTATTTTTAGTTTATCATCTTGTGTTTTGTCTTAAGTCATGTTTAAGTGCTTTCTTTCATCTCCCTTTTTGTTTCATTTGCTACAGAGCAATGAACATCAAAGTGATGCTTGTGGATGTGTAAGACATGTTCTCACTATTTTAGATCCATTTCACTGATTGGATTCTTGCTTTTATGTTTTCTAGATGTTCTTCTATGATTCATGCTTGATTCTAGATCATAATCAAGTTCATTCTACGTGAATTTCATAGAACATCTTCTCAATTTTCGTGAGCAACTATGCTCTAGTCTTTGTTTTCAGTTTTCACTACACGCACACCTACTGTTTGTGATTTATCCTTAACACATGGTTCGACCAAAATTTTTTCTAATTTTTGCCTCTTAAAGATAAGAGATAGACGAAAATAACAAAAAAAAAAAGAATCACTAAACAATGTTGAGTACAAAAAATATGAAAAATCTGTGAATTTGAGGCATCAATCAGCGTTTTCTAGACTACCAGTTTCTCGAAAATTCATTTTTAGTGCTGTTTTGTGTGCGTTTTGCTGTGTTTTAATTGCTCTTTGTTGATATAATTCTTGGCTTAGGTGTGTGCTCTATATTGCCTTGAGTTGCCTTAATTTCAAGTGGATTCTTCCCTTCATTTGACACTCTTGCAATGAGTACTATAAGCTTCATGTTTGAGCACTTCTTTTTTCAGATTTTCTCTTCAATTCTAGTGTATTTCTAGGTTCCTTTTGCTTGTTCTAGCCTTTCATTCTTACTTTAATTTCTTGCTTGTCATTCCTTCATTACTCTTTCAGTCATGTTACATGTTTATTCACTTTGGTTTAACAGTTCTAATTAGCTTTTCTTGCTTTATTCTTTGCTTTTTTTCAAGTGCATTGACTCTCGAGTTTGGGATTTGATTCGGTGTTTGGTATGAATTTTAGCTTGATTGCTATTCTAGTGGTAGCATCTTAGGTGGTGGATATGAAGTAAACTTTTAGCTTTGTGCTTTCATTATAATTTCTTCCTCTTCCTTACCTTTGAGAGTTTTGATCCCACAATCTTTGAGAGTGTGTGTGCTAACCATTTTATTTTTGCATAGTTTTCTTGCTGTTCTATTCCCCGTTTTGCAGTTTTTAGGCGTTGTTTTAATGATCTTTGAATGTCCAAATAATTGTGTGTGGTGCCTCCAAGTTGCCACAATTGGTGCTATAAGTTTAACTAAGGTCTTAAACCTTCCATCAAGCTCTCGGACATTAGTGTTTTGGTAGCACCATTCAACCTTTATTTTGCTTTGTTTCCATTGTAGTTTTGTGCTTTATTTTCTTTTCAACTTTTGGTCACTCATTTGGTTCAAATTGAAGTATCTTTGTGTGCAAAATGTTTCGGTAAAATGGCCTAAAAAATTGTGAGTTTCTAAACTTGTTTTTGGCCATTCTTTTGGCATTCATTGTGCTTGCGGGATACTTCATTTTAGCACCTACTTTATATTCTAAATTTTAGTTTTTTTTTTCATTGTAATTGTGGCCTACTTAGGTGTCTTGGGGAACCACAAAGTGTTCAATCTCATCTCCTAAGTAGAACCTTTCTGACCTATAGTCAATCATTTTTAGTGGTAAGAGTGTTGAAAGTTCTAAGTGCTTTCTCACCTTGCCTTAGGCCGCATAGTTTAGATTCATGTTTTCACGTTGCATAGTGGCTTGATTTGTGAGACCAAAGTCTCTAAAATTTTGCCAATAAGGGGTCCGTTTGTAGTGTTAAATTTTCTTTGTTTTGTTTGTTTACGTGCTTTGTTTCAAGTGATTCTATCTACTTATTACTTGAACATTTGTGTGAACTTTGAGTACTTTTGCAAGTGTAACCTTGGCAAGGATTAGCCTTTGTACTTAAGAAGTCCGTGAGACTCACCTCGCTTACCTGGAGGTACACTTGTGCTAGTCTTCTTCTTTCACCATTTTATCCAAGTGCATACGTTCATTCTATCACCATGGGTACATATTCTCCAAATAGTCCTAGTTTGCATAAGCATGGTAGTCATTACTTGCATCATACATTTCATAGTGACATTCCATTCTTTGGGGAGGATATAGGTCCAATATCATTCATAGACTGGATGTGGGATACAGAGAAGTTGGTGCAACCATTATTTAATAGATATAGTCAGTCTGATATTCTTAGGCATGTTATTTCTGGGTTTGTAGGACGTGCATATGAGTGGTGGAAAAAGAGACAACTTAGAGTGGAAAAGAGAAGAAAATCATGCATTAATACATTTTATGAATTGAAAGCATGAATGTCGAAACATTTTGTTCCCTCTTCATTTAGGATTACTAGAGAGCAGCAATCTAGGCTAGAAAACTTCATTGATATAGGAGATGCATTCAATAAAAATCTAAAGAAGTTTTCTCGTCAAGAAAGAGATTTCAAAGATAAACTTGACTTGCTCTTGAGTAAAAAAAGAGAAAAAGAAAAGCTTGAAAAGCTTCGATCATTTGAAATGCAAAAGGCATTTGAAAAGAAAAGAGCATTTGAAATGCAAAAGGCATTTGAAAAGCAACGAGAAATTGAAAAGTAAAGAGCAATTAAAAAGCAAAGAAAGCACGTGAAAAAAGATAGAAGAGCACAGGAGAAAGGAGAAAAATTTAAGAAAGAATTAAGGGAAGAAGAGGAACGAAATATAGAGGAGAAGTTAAGCATAGAGAAGGAGGAAAAAGAGAGAGTAAGTGATGAAGGATTGACCCCACCCAAGGATGGAGGCACATGCTTAAGAAGACTAAGCATGTTTAGAAAGGAAGTTCACTAATCCTTCATCCCTTTCATTTGTGTTTGTTATTTTTGATTCCCTAAGTTGACTTAGTTGAATCAACTTTA
>Ga0214545_1008040_pt1 | contig 17176 bp, 7 predicted proteins | sample CNSS4metaG_FD_160064 | JGI IMG/M metagenome (GOLD analysis project Ga0214545, IMG submission 160064) | Root nodule microbial communities from cowpea collected in UCLA plant growth center, Los Angeles, California, USA - CNSS4 | ecosystem: Host-associated > Plants > Roots > Nodule | place: USA... | reverse complement strand
CGGGTATTATGGCGGGTATATGTACATCCCCATACCCATCCCCATACCCAACTGAAAAAGTCGGGGATTCCCCATACCCATACCCATACCCAGTCAATGCGGGGATTCCCCGTCAAAACGGGGACGGATTCGGGCAATACCCACGGGGACGGGTTTATTTGCCATCTCTAATGTCATCTATCTCCACCAAGAGGATTTCAAAATCAAATTGCGATTTATCACAAAATCACTATTTTTATATACATAATTCAAATATAAAAATTATGCTTCTAAAAATAATTAATTTTGAAAATTTTAAATTAAAAATAATAAAACTACAATTTCAACTAATCTTAACCATGGCAACCTATATTTGTTTATTAATATAAAACACGAAATCTCATCACTTCAATCTTAAAAGTAAACTTAATCTACAAATGACAAATATTGACTTGACTTTACCCTAATTGCAAAACTCGCCCATAGCATTCAAGCCCATCATAGTCCCACGGCATGAGTTTTGGGCCGAACAATAATCTTAGGTCTTAATGTTTTGTTTCATTATGGACTGTTGCTTCCTGCACCCATCAATCAAATTTCTCCTTGCATCCCATCATTTTGGATTTTATTCGCTGCAACATATTAAAACAATTCTGAAATTATTTTCCGGAAGACAATAACACCACTCCTATTACGGAAACAATTTTCGGAAGCTTTTATGGGTGCAGGAAGCAACTGCCTTCATTGTGTTGTGTCATTTCCATTCTAGCTTCTCACTGTGTCAGCTTCAACTTGAAAATGAAGCACAACTCGTTGCTACCCTATTGAACTTATATGCATCCTTTGTTTGTTCCCAAGTAAAAGCCAAGTTCTATTAACCAGTAGAACTCAATTTTGTATAAAGTTCTGTGTACTTTTATTCATGTCGAAGAATACAATCCTATTTCCTTTCCAATGAAAAACATTTACAATAAATAATCAACATGTCTGCACCTATTTTGCTAAAAACCAAAAGCCTTACAAAATTGCCACCAAATCTCCAACTATTGGAAGAAAAAGAACCTGATAGTGATTCCCCTCTCCACATGCAAAGTGTACCCTGGACTTAGAAAAGGGGAGAATGCATGGTGCTCATTAACTTTACGAAGCCTAGAATTGTAGGCAAAAATATTCTAGCTTCAGAACCCTGTGTGCTAGAGGAATGCACTAAGGATCAACAACCTCCTCATGAAGGAAGGTTGCTGAGGCCAAAATATAGAGTTCTCTGCTGAAATGCATTAATAGCATAATCAACTTGAAAATGACCAAACTGTGATTTAAATCGAAGTCCATATCCCATTCCAACTCCAGATCCTGGTTTACCCTGTCTCAGAGCTGGATTTCCTGAATTTTTATGACATCAACACAATGAGAGCACATTTGACATGGGTCTGGATAAAGACTAAAAAGCAAACTCGATCAAGTAGATTAATTTAAGATAAGAACATGAAGAAGGTAAAGCGGAAGCTATAGCAATTAAACAACCCTGCTCCTAAGAAAAAGAAAGAAAACTGTAAATGAAGAAAACCCTATAGTGTAATAAAGGGTCTCTTTGATTAAACTTTTTCACAAGTACTTTTTTATAAAAATAAATAACTAAGTTTGTTCATAAGCTATTAGTAAAAGCTTATGCACTAGTAAAAGACAGTTATGTACCTAAACTCATCATAAAACTCAGTAATGTAACTCTAAATAATGAGGAATATTTGCTACTCCAGATTATGGTCTAGTTTTTTGTCTCTTATGATAGTAGCCTTTATTTTACTACAAAAATTATTCCTAGCGATTTTCTCCTACCACTGAAGAGAAAGAATAAGAATCATTCGCGCAGTTTTGTTTTGTCCAATCCTAGCCCTGCTATGTTTCTAGACACCAAAACATGCCGTAGAATAATATGAGGAAGAACAAGAATATATGTCCTACTCCATCTACCACAGAAATGAAAATTTGCATGTAATTTGAACAGAATAGTATTGGTCTCCTCACCAGGTACAAGGTGACCAGACCGCAAGTCTGTTCCACAATCCAAGAAAATGGCACCCTCCAACATCTTATTCTACATTACAAAAATACATCAAGCAGTTTAGTATGTAGAATTTAAGTTCAACAATAAATGTAACAAAATAAAAAAGAAAAGTGCATGCGTCCAATTCTGTTTGTCTGTTTGTGTGTATAGCAGGAATAATTTTAAAAGGACAGATCCCAGGAAATATTAATATCACAATCACAGACAAGGTATTGCTAATTGTAACTTGTGGAAGCATAGTGAGAAGGCAGAACGACCCAGGACAGGATTTCAGTTCCAAAAAGATCGTATGATTTTTTTTTTCACTTTTAAACCAGTCAGTCACATGGAAAAAGTGAATATTTGAATAGAAATGACAATACAAAAATTGTTAATTTCTTAGGAGATGGCACTAAACATAGCACTTTAAAGCCAATACTTCATGAGCTTAGTAGAGCCACAAATAAAACATCACAGAAGATGGTGATATGATCCTGTCAACTTCTTACCAGATAGGAAATATATTCCCACATGTGCCTAAACATTCACTAAAACAGGGAAGTCCAACCTTGCAACAACTAAAGTAGTAAAAGCAATTCTTGCCAAAGATGATGAAAATGGGGACATGCTTACCAGATACAGTAGCATAAGACAAAACAAAACTTTGAAGAAAGATCAAAGGAAGTGAAGTTAAACAGAACAAGAATGTTTTAGGCAAAGGAGGTTATAAATCTGTCTGATTTTACATTATAGGACTGCTGTTAATAATGCTACCACATACCAAAGGGAGTCTCAGTTCACTATTAGCCACTAGACAAGATCGCCCAGATCCAACCGCTCCTTCTCCATACCCTCGCACACTTCCTAGCCCTCCGATTGAAAATGCTTGGTAAGGAGCCATGTCCCCGACAATTGAGCCACCTGTTAGTCTGTCACAAGAAAGGGTAGGATGATAGCCAAATGTTTGTCAAACAACCTGAAGAGAACATAAAAAGGGAATTTTCAAAGCACTAATGCATTATAATGTATTTCCCAACTCCACATGATTGTGTCTCAGAATGCACATAATGTTTTCCCTTTCATGTGTCAACCATGTCAAATACCAACCTTGTCAAGAGAAATGCTGGTCCAAGTTTGATTCCCTTTGAAGCAACAAATTTAAATCGATTGAAGATTATCCACTTAGAAAGAACTGGAACACCTTGTTCTATTTGAAGATTAAACTGAAAAAGACAGGCACTAAGTCAGTGAAATACATACACAAGAATTTCTTGTGATAAACACGCATGCAACTCTAAATGATTCACAATCACAAATGGAAAGGAACTTGGAAGAAGACCGGAAATAAGAATATATCTTATTACATGAAAAAAGCTATTATCATTCGCCTTCGCAAATTGAGACTCTTGCTTTAACACTACCATGCTGTCTTGTGGATTGCCACTGCATCAAGCAATGCACATCATATCATCAAAATCAGTTCAACATCTAGAAAACTGGAATACTATACTAGAATCCTTAATTACCTGGATGTCAAAGGAAATCCATCATAATCTCTACTTATAGCGCGACCATCATCATTCAGTGGACGAACATGCTGCAAAATGGTGTTTACATCAGAGTATTAGTTTCCCATTTTCCTATAACTGAATCAAGGAATACGTAAAGCAAAGAAACTAAAGCAAGTAAGGCTTTAATATTATGACAAGTTCATGAAATTTCCAGTTGAACCTCAAACTTTATACTGGTTGTGCTGCTCCATTTTGAACTAGCTGGTTCCTTTAGATCAATTCCCACTGACAATCGAGATAAATTTATTCCTCCGCTACCTGAGCGAGAGAAATTGTTTACAGGGATACCATGGATTCCAATCTCGGGTGAAAGAGAATGCTGGAAGAGGAAAAAGAGAACAATTAGCATTTAAGAATGTGTTATAGATTAAGGTACTGTCTAAAAAACTTCTTCCCGAACACTTACAAAGAGCTACATACGGGTGAAAAAAATAAGGTACAATGAATTGAGCTTCTGTAATATGTTAAAATCAATGTATGCATATGAACTATTATATAAGTTCTCTCATTTGAACTATTATACAACTTTTAGGGGCAAAAGTTGATTTTAACTTCAGAAAGAAATTGAATTCATTTACCTTCTTAATTTCTTCTCCTACAAATGTTTACAAAGAAGAGGATTAAACATGAACTAAATAAAGTAGATTTAACCCGTTGACAATAAGAATCTCAGTTAAGAAGAGGCTCGTTGTCGAGTTAGTGTTGTCCTTTGCTGGACATTAAAAATATTTCGATGTTGGTACTATAAAAATCTTTTCAATATATTTTAAAACATCAAAATCCAATGTATTCTGAAGACACGACAGGTAAACAGTACAGAAAAATTCAACAAAAATGGTTGTCCGACACGGCCTTGCATCACCATCATCATAAAATTAATGATAATCATAAAAACCAACCTGTAATACAAAAGACTGCTGTGCAAGCCACTCTGGTCGTGGCCTTCTATACGCAACTAAGACATTTGAATCATATAAACCTTTGTCCCACGAAACATCGAGCTTCTCACTTCCACCAAACAAATTTGGGTGTTTGATGCAGAGACTGTTCAGTAAAAGAAGTTAAACCATTCATTACACAATTACAAGAAAACCAACAAACACCCTCCACCCAAAGCATAACACAAAGCCATCAAGTTTCAAACTTTCGCCATTCAGATTCAACCAAGATTCATCTCACAAAAAAGACAAAACTGAGACTCTCACCTCCCAATTACCAGTGAAAATGGACTGCCAGTACTCCTATGAGGGGTAAAATGCAAAATAAAAAACCAGAGATATTTGTGAGTTCAAAATTCAAACAAATTAAATTATTATTTTCAAAGACAGTGCAGAAGGAAAGGAAACCTGAGAGTAGGGAGCATCAGAGAAGCGCATAGCTTGTGAGTAAAATCAACATTAACGTCAATCTTTGCTGTAAAACCACTCAAACGAAGCGAAACAACACTTGTATCAAAAACACGGTTACGCAGAAAAGATGAAACGAAAAACATGAAATGAAAGCTTTTGCAATTTGCATCTTAAGTCTAAACCTTTCCCAGCATGGATGCTCTTCTGAGCTCCCATCCCATCAAACACGCATCAACCATTAAATTGAGGACACAATAATTGGGCACACACAATAGACCCCAAAATGTCACAACGGTTATATAGTGGAGACAATGCTGCGGTTGTTCCGTAACGTTGGCAAAACAACAACCAACGACGGTGTCGTGTTTATTCTGTTCCTAGCTTTCTACTTCTGTTATCCCTTTCGTTTCTCTACACTCCACGACCATCGCACCTTGCACGTGACACGACACTCGCCTTGCTATTGGGCCCTAGATATGCCCAAACTAGATATTTCTTCCTCCACCCCACCATGATTTCTTTATGAACCTTCCGAGTAATTTTAAAAGGTTTAAATTGATTATGCTTAAAAATTTTGGATTGTAAAACTTGTAAAAAGTTGATGTTTCAGATTACATAGATCAAGAAATATATTTTAAATTATATACTTTTTAATATATTTCCAAATTTTTAGAATAAATAGTATAGAAATGCATTAATTTAAAATACGGATTATATAATTTAATACATTTTTTTATTAAAATTGTATTATAAATCTTACTGCATATATTTTTTTAGTTTTGAAATTTATAATATATTTTTTTATTGTGATTGTTCAATTAAAAATAATTTTATAGATTAAATAATTAAAAAAAAAATTCAAGAACAAACAATTTTGAATTTTTTCACAATTGTTATCCAAGTGAAAAATGAAGATTAAGGGTGCTAAAAAATTTGCCCCAAACTATTTTATGTCCTTAGGGTGGAATGTTGGGCTCATTCGTCTACCATCTTGAAAGAATCTTCTTACACCTTTTCATTTAAGAAAATATATTTATCATTCTTAAATGTATGCTAAATAGCATTTATATTTCTTTAATTTTAACATAAAACTTACTCTTCATGTATTTTTATAATTTGAGACTCACACTCTCTAAATAAATGTTCACATGTTTATATTTGTAATTTGTAATAAATAATATTTGTCTTGTTTATATTAAATTGACATTTATTTCTGTGTAGTTATAACAACACAATTAGTATTATATTAGGTATATTGTTAATAAATTATCAGTAAATATTATATTAAAATGAGATGGGACTAAATGTGTATAATTACTAAGATGTCATAACGCAAGGGTATGCTGCTTTGGAATTAAGTCGTTTTTTGTACTTTTTGTAACGTCTAAAATAGTTTGTAATTTTGTTAATTGAAATTTTTGTGTAAGTTTCTTAATTTTATTCATTTAGTCCATTTTATTAACCTCATTCAAATAATTAATGGACAGTGAATTTTGTATAATGCATATTATTTCTTATTTATTTTATTTTATTTTTTAATTTTTAATTTAAAAAATATTCATGTGTATAATCAGTTTCGTGTCAGGTAACAGTAATAGTGTTACATGATAAGATCAATGATACATGTCAGTGTCAGTATCACGTGTCAATAATCATAATACTAACATGTGATACTCAATTGACATAAAATTAATAATAACAAATGACATGTGACGTGATACTAATACTATCATGGGATACAATATTAACTTGACACGTAAAATTTTTTAAAATTAAGAAAAATTAAAAAATTAAAACAATTTAATAAAAAATATAAAATTAAAAAAAAACACAAATCGACGTAAATATCACTTATTATCATTAATTGTTTAGATAACGTTAATAAAAATGACTAAATTAAAAGAAAAAATAATACTTCATTAAAAAACGATTAAATTGACAAAACCGAAAAAAATAGATACTAAGAAAACTTTTTCAACGCACTTTAATTTAACAAAACAGGGAAAAGATTTTCGTATATAAAAATCAGAGATAGACTTATTTGTTCACATTAGAAATATCTTCCTCTTAATCAAGACAATCGTACTTTTACGATTTTAAGATATATTTCTTACCATTCAAAATTAGAATTTTCATCACAGAATAAGTGGTACTTTTATATTATTATTAAGTTTATTTGTAATATTTTTGTTAGCAACAACAAAATTTATTTAAAGGTTTAGACACTTTTAATGTGTTTGTTTAGAGTGATGTATCACTGGAGGAGATACTCTTTGATTGAAGTGGTTTGCACTAATTTTGATTTACAAAGTTGAACAATTAAGTTCTCTTAGATTTTTGTCCGAGGGAAGGGAAGATAATAGAAGAAAAAGTAACATAAAATATGCTTAAAGGATTCAACATATCTTAACTTAGAAAAATAACCATATATATATATATATATTTTTTTAGCATCACATAAAATATGTTATTATCAATTTACAATTTAATTTAAATTATTTTTATCAATAAATACATATTTTGTAACAAATTATTTAGTATAATTTTTTAATTTTAATTTTATCATTTAAAATAACAATTCAAATTTAATAATAATAATAATAATAATTTTATTGAAATTAACCACTCAATCAAAATTTATTTAAACTTAATTTCTACTAATTTCATTTTACTTTAATAGTATCATTTTAATTTTTATTTTAAGTAATAATTTACATATCATTTTAACATAATTTTCATTTATTGTATTTTATTTTAATTTATTTTTTTAATTTAGAGTAAAATAATATTTCTCTAATTTTAATAATTAAAACAATTTTTTTAATTTATTCAACCCATGAAATCGTTAAATTTTTTTTTTTCTCAAATCCATTTACTTTTTATAAATTTTCTCCTAATCTAAATAACCCGACCTTTACGATTTTAAAATATTTCTTTTCACTATTGAAAATTATAATTTTTATGACAAGTGATATTTTTATATCAATCTACTGTTTAACCAAATTTCGCAATTAGATTTCATGCTAAGATACTTGATAATATATCAAGTTAACTGTCACGTTAGAAGATGTAATAAGATATTCCTCAACATCTCTATAATATGTCAATTTTATATTATCTTGACATCATTCATATAAAAAAAAATTATTCAAGTAACTTATTAATTTGTTATTTCAATATATAATTAAGTAAAAATAAGTTTATAATACTAAATAAATATATTTATATAAATATTAATACGAGAATGTCCATGGAATGTCTTCAAATTGTATCCAGCCAGACAACCTTTAATTATTCTCTAATTTCATTTCTCAATTACAAAATTAGAAAAACATTATATAATTATTATTAAATTTTCTATAATTAAAAAACAAAATTGAAAGATAACCACGCTTAGAAGAGCAATTACAGTTAACAAAAATTAATTTTACATCGTTTAAGAACCGCCACCCGAGAAGAGCAAGAACACTCGACGGAGAGAACCGGGAACAGAGAGAATCGTGAGCAGAGAGAACCGCGACCAGAGACCGTGACGACAGAGCAGAGCACGACGCACCAACACGCAGCGAAACGACGGTGATTTTGGCGTGACCGGAGAGGAGAATGACTCGGCGCAGCCAATAGAGACCAGAGCAGAACCCTAATCCGCGAGGTGGAGTAGAAGAACGAACCTAATCGCGGTGAGTTTTTTTTTTTCTTTTCTTTTTTCGCACAAGAAACGACGATCAATGGCGTCATTTTGGGTTAAAAAGAAAACCCCTCTGGACTCGCCAACTCGATTGCATGCTCGCGAGTTTTGGCCGAGCTCACCGAGTTCATTGAGAGCCTACCGATCCTGTTTCAAAAACGAGTTTTCTGCCGAGTCAACTCGGGCAATGGGTGTGGAGACGTAAACTCGAAACTCGAACGAGTTTACGAGTTAACATGCGAGTTTGATAATTATATTATAATCACAAAGAAAGATTACTGAAAATGACAAAATGTCTATGCAGTTCCATGAACATTTTTACTACAGCAACTTTGTTCATTTTAGTAAACTTTGTCAAAGTTGCACAATATAATCGTCTAGTCTGCTAGTCCATGGGAAATTTCCATTACTCTGTCTTTTATTTCTTTCTTGATATTTATTTCACCAAACTACTTTTTGTGCTGATTTCATTTCCTTCAGACCTTAGCATAATTTAAATATTCAATTGTCAAATTTTCTAGCATATAGAAGGTTAAAGTTTGATCACTTTTATATTTTGTACACTTTTCATAACGTGTTCTATTTTTTGTACTTTATTAGTTAACTTTTTGTATTTTTTTTCTTTGATTATGGGGGTCAACTTGTTTGACCAACCATCTGTGGTGAGTTAACCATGTTGAATATATTTAGGCTTGTTACAATGGTGAGCCAACCCTATGTGGACTGAATTTTGACAACCTATGGTTAATGATGAATAATATTTTGTTAACTGTTAACTCTATTCAGCTTTAGGTTCCAGGGGGAGCAGAACAAGAGCAGGGAATGATGAATAACTGCTTGATTGTTCACATCCCGGACAAGCAGCCATATGACCTTCACCACCAACCCACTGGTCACTTTGTCGAAACCCATCAAATAGGTTTTTTTTTTTTTTTTCTTTTGGAATTCACTGAATTGAAACAGTCATTTTGTTTGTTTCTGAACAGAGAGTGTTTTTGCTTCTGCCATCAACCCTAAGCATGCCAACCAAATTGTGAGGTTAGCTCCCCACCGAAATCTTGATGTCTTTGCTTCAGTTTAGTGTGCTGATCAATGGAAGTTGCTTGAATTTCTTGTTAGGCGTTTGAATCAGATAGCACCACTCGATGATCTCCGTCATGTGAAACGAATTCAAAAGAAAGTTCTTGAAGGAGGTGAATGGATATCATTGTAGAAACTCTTATTCCCCCTTTTCAACCCACAATATTATGTGCAAGAAAAAGTTGTCTTTTCCTTTTCTCTTTTTTAACAAAATGTAAAATTAGATTTTTTTTCAGCTTAAAAAAATAATTTTTTGATTTAGAGTTTTCTTCTGAAGTTATGAATTCTGCTTTATAGAAAAAGTATTAAAGTATTTTTTTGGATTGTTTTTAAAACACTTATATTTTTATAAATTTTATAGTTATTAAAATAAATTCTTAAAAAGAAAAAGCCATACAAACTGCTTTAGACACAAAAAGATACATACATGTGCCCTTAGGAGGTAGAACTTAGGGACTCAGTTGGATAGTTTGACATGGGGAATATTTGACAGGAGAAATACAGCTATTGGTGATCTTGTGCTTGGCCTCTGAAGGCCAAGATCAGCTGGATAGTATGCCACCTCATCTTCAGGAGATGATTAGTTCCTATCAGTTGAGTCCTTTTATCACAAAAGTGGGTCTTTGTTTGTTTTGGTGTTTCTTTGTTCTCTAGTTAATGCATTCATATATTATGGTTTGGCCTCAGGAATATATAGGATGAACTTATCATATCTATTTTTATCTTTATATTGATATATAATATAAACAATCATGAAAAGTTTTGTCTTGTTTTTTGGTTCGATTGTTGTAATTGTACAGTAGCTTTTATGTGGAAATAATTCCATATGTTCATTCACGGTTCTGCATTTATTATTAAAATATAATCTTACAACACCAACATTTTTTTGTCTTCTAAAGCTCACTAAGTACCTGTTTGTTTTATCCGCAGTGTTGATAAGAACTGGGTTGGAGTGATTAGAATAGATTTTGTTGAATGCAAATTCTATTTAGTTTTCTGTTAGCTTCCAAATTTATTTCCGGGGTGAGCAGAATTGATTTTGGGTGAACTGAAATTTTTTAACTGTTCCATTAGTCAGTATCAAATATTGGTGCTAGGTGTGGTGGTACCCAAAAATTATATCTGCACCCTAAAAATAATTTTACTTTACCAACCAAACAACCAATTCTGAACACACTAATGAAATATTATAATTCATAGCCAATCACAAATCAATTTTTTCAAAATGACTTTTACCATAGAGCAAAACAAAAACAGGGTAAATGATTATGTTTAAAAGAAACAACAAAACCATAGTGCTGGAAATCATTGGTCTATGTGCGAGTGGAGTTTAGTTTTCTATGTTGATCAAATGGTGTATACAGATATCTAGGACTGTATCAGTTAAATGGCCATAATTTGAGGGTCCACTATAAATGAAGACTAAGATTATTAAAATTATTGTTAATTCTGGTTAGAATTCTAGAAATCTTGGTCTTATTGTGTTTGCATAAGTTCTAGTGTGCATTTAATTTGAATGTAATTAACATTAGGTCTGCAAGTATGTTGCAACATCAAAAGAAGAGTGGCAAGAACAATGCAAATTTTGGCCAACATCATATCACCCAAGGACCTAGTAAGTTTTGTTTCACTATCCCTTATTTATTTGCTTATGTATATTGTTTGCAGTGGCATCAAATTCACAAACTGTTAGGTTTAGTTTGAGCGTATGCAAGTCAAGTAGTATATTTGTGGAATCTTTTATCCAGTGAACTTGGCGATACTTGTTAAATGAAAATTCCATGGAAAACATACTTGGTTCTATGTTAGGCAGTAAATGTGCACAAGCGGTTTTTAAAAGGAATTTAACGTTGACGGAAACACCCAATCACTCAATATACAATATTATATCTCTGAACTGCACACGTTACCAGTTATGTATAATTGGTTCAGTATATATTAGTTATAATTAACGGCTCTTCCTAGATTAAAACTATAAAGTTACGCAAGCATCCTTGTGTGTATGACATCCACTCTGTAATTTTTACATTTAGTTTTCGTACATAACCTTGGCATGTTTACATTTTATTTATATTTCTTGTAGTTATAGTATCTGATGTATATACTATGGGTAAAAAGTGGGGTGTTTATGTATTGACTAGGGCAAAAGGGTTTTTTGAAATTTTGGACTGTTTAGATTTTGGAGGAAGTATGCTGGATTTTTAGAACCCTTTGGTGCATTGAGATATTCTAGTGTAATATTTGTTGGATACAGGAAAAATTATGATAATCATCAAACTCCTACCAAACACGTCAACACATGCTGTTTGTTTTGGGGAGGGGGGAGTGAAATCTTGTTGGTAAAATGGGTTGCATATCTCGAGTCTCAACATTCTATTTGGTTCCTATTTAGTCAATAATCTCACTGGATGAGAAAAAAAAAACTTCTCTTATATGTTAATAGTTGTCTTTGCATGTTGGCTTTGACATTTTTAATCAACTACAGCAACATTGATGGCATTACTGGATTTAGCGAGGAGGACTCACAATCAGTTTTGAAGTTTATGCAATCGGCTGTTGAGTTGGCAAAATCTAACGGCTTGGTAAGTGTGCAAAATTTTTCTTTTTCAAACAATTTGTCAACAAGAAATGATGCTTTTGTCCTGATTAGTTTTCACTTGATTGTAATAGCTAGAGTTATTTTTAATTTGGTCTTTGGTCCCTCTATTCGTTGCTGAATTAGTAAAGGCTAACTTTGGTTTAAGTGTCCTACTAGTAAATTACAAATTCAACTGTTGCATACTAAATTTGATATGTTTTAGGTAGTCAATGCTGCAGTGATTGTGGATCCTTCAACTAAGGAAATCATTTCAAGTGCATGTGATCAGATTTATTCTTGGAACTCTTGCATAGATGACAGCTGTAATGGAAAGCCGGAATCATTTTGTTCCCATCTGAATATTTCTAGTAGATGTGATCCCCATGAACCATTGCATTCAAACAGTTCCTCCAATAGGCTCAAACAGCCATGTACAGGTGCTGCTTGTTTATATACTCGGCAATGGGCTGAGCAACCACCTCATTCTCACAGTTCATATTATTGGCACCCTTTGCGACATTCTGCCATTGTAGCTATAGAATCATCTGCTGCCAGGGATAGAAACCTTTTTCCCAGCGAGGGGAGCAACGAAGCAAGTTATCAGGAATTGGATAGTGAGAATGCTTCTTGGACTAGCTCTCCTGCAAAGAGACAGAAAACTGTGTGTGGAAATGTAAGTTTGCCTACACCTGTGGTTAGGTCTATTTAAGGAATCTGGATGGTGTATAATTTAATAATCAATTGCAGCTACCCATCTGTATTAAGTGTTAACCACGTCACTCCAATTAAAATATTAAAAACTCCTGGTGTGATTTTCTTAGTTTCAGTTCATGTAATTATTCTGTCGTAAGCTTTATGGAGTTTTCTTGTGACCTTAATAGATCATGGTGTTCCTGATTTTTATAAAGCCTGAAATACTGTTTGGATAGGTGTATATTGAGTTAGGCCTTTTTAAGCAGAAATCGATCCGTATAGGTTCTTTTTACGTTAGATCTTTTTGAGCCCGATTTCTATGAGTATATATTATGCAGAAGGCAAAGAAGGTAGAACCATGATAATTAATTGTTCATATCTTTGCTTGGTGCGGTTATTATCATTGCAACAACTTTCCAAATAATGCTCCGGGTGAAAACTGTGATGATTAGTCGCTCATACCTAATGAAGCATCTACCAAATTCATTAATTCAACATTGGCAATTTAGAAATATAGAATAGATATGCAATGGCATTTCTCTGGATCATAAATGTTGATTATGCCGTTGAGTATATTTTGTGAAAAGCTTTATTTGTGTTCAATTATGGTGTTTCAGGGTGAGGACGATCATAAATTGAATGCTTGCAGTCAGGCTTCTGGGCAGCCGTCAGCGCGACCGTACTTATGCACTGGCTATGACATATATCTTGTTTGGGAACCATGCGCAATGTAAGCTTATAGACAAGATAGTTCTATAACTTCAAATCATTTGTATGTACTTGCTGAATTCTGAGGTTTAAATTGGCCTAGTTTTCTCGTCAATGAAGTGGAATATCTGGAGAAGAGGCTGCCAATAGCATTCTGATTCTCCTTTCTTTTTAATGGCATGAGGGAGTTCCCCTTATTGATTCATAGAATAGAAGAAATTCTTTAATTCTGATTCGTCCTTGTTTGCATTAAGTTTCCCTTTCCATCCAAAGTAGTTATTTTATGATATACTGACCTTAATTTGCTTTCCTCTGTATGTCAGGTGTGCAATGGCCCTTGTCCATCAGAGAATTAGAAGAATATTTTATGCTTTTCCAAATCCTAATGCGGGTGCCTTGGGCAGTGTTCACAGATTACAGGGAGAGAAAAGCTTAAACCATCATTATGCTGTTTTCAGGGTTTTGTTACCTGAAGAAGACCTTGCATAAGTGTTATGTTTAAGTTGCAGAGACTATTTATTTCTGAATTTTGAATGGCACTGTTTTCTAATTCTTTGGACTACTTTCTGATATTAGTGACAAGTATGAAATGCGAACGGGAATTCTTCTGATTTATTCTTTCTAACAGTTTATCTATACTTAGTTGAATTTTGTTGAAAATGACAATTAATTTTTTTATTTTCAATAAATTTTAACTAAAAAAATGTTTATTTCTGCAAATATGGCCATGTCTATTCTTAGTCTTGCGTACATATGTTAGCTTTAAATTTATGATATTTTCTAACCGTCTTTTTTAATCCATTTTGCTAATTACTTTTAGTTTAATACTAGCAATAGAACATATTAGTTGGTATGATTAAGAAAACAAAGAACATTCTAAATTAAGGTAAAACACCATTTGTTTAAATAATAAATTTTTTATGTAGTACATTGCAAGGATTTTTACTTTCATTTTATGATTTATTTTAATATAGTATTTTTGTATTTAAATAATATATTTTACTTAAAGTTTATAATTTATTTTCAACATACAAATTTTGATATTATGACATTAAATTATTAATTTTTTAAAATATTACATTTAGGAATTTTATTTTTAAAGACAAAAAAAAGCATTTTTACATTTTTAGGGATAATAATTATACTATATTAAAATTATACGCAACATAAAAGAAAAGTCATTACTATATCCTTTTGCTATTCTTAAAAATTTAAAACTAATACGATATCATTGACTTGTATATCTTTTAAATCAATGACTTATATATCTATTAAGTTTTTACGACAAATTAAAAATGCTAATTAAAATAGTCAGAATATAATTCAATCAATATGTTTATCATTTTTTATATGTACGTATCACAAATATTTTATTTCGAATATATTTTAAACACTAATTTTATGTTATTTTTTTTAAAAGATAATCAGTATTTTTAATTGTTATTAATAGAAAAATTTAAGTTCAAAGTTAAAAGCTATAATTGAAATTATATTAGTATATTATTAATAAAATTATTTATAATAGTTTTAAATTGTGTAAAGCACAAAAATAAAAGATCAACAATTATTTAACTGATAACTCTTAAAAATATGAAACATGCTTTATTTTTTGCCTAGAGATGAAATCCTTGTTTGCGATATATTAGAAAATGGAAAATTATATTTTAACTTATTTTTAACCCACCATTTTCATCACCCTTAAATCATCTATTTTAATTTTTTGTAATAAAGTGATGTGATGATCTAAGGGTGATGAGAGTGGTAGGTTAAAAGTGAATCAAAAAAATGGGTTAAAGTATCATTATCCTTAAAAAATAAATATTTTTTTGATAATTCATAATTATAATATCAATATTAACGGCTAGAATATAAATTATAAGTCATTAAGTAAATCATAATATTTTTTATTAAAAATACGGTGTTAAAAAGTTATTGATCAAACTATTAAAAGTAATGAACATTGTAATATCCCAAAAACTGGATAACCTCAAATTGATAAAACGTCACATGCATAAATAACCAGAGAGTGCGGAGTTTGGAGTATGCAGGCATACAGTACGCCAGGCATTTCCCCAAATTACATAAAAGAGGCTCCACACAGCCTAAACAAAGTACACTGGAAAATTAAATAATTATACGAAGCCTTGTGCGGACAAAAGAAACATAATTAAATAAAATCCTTCAGTGATGGGTCTCACTGTGGGCCCAATACTCATCCCATCCATCAAGCTGCCGCATCCCTATTATCCATACCACTGCCAAGGGTCCTCACATCTGCTCACATCAATAAAATTGATGATCATTGCAATAGAGGAGACCACACACAACATACAAGCAAGCAAAAGGGTAAGTTAGTGTAAAGGAATTTCATAATTATAACAGTCCACATGTAATCTCAAAGCCAAGCATAAATAACAAGCATCACACCAGAGCTATCAAAACATATGAGACCCCAAGACTTGACTATCCGGATACGCATAATGAGGCACCACCACGTAGCAGTGGAATTATGTCCTAGCAATGAGGTGTCACCGCGAGGCCTTCACGGAATTATACCCTTACAGGAGGCACCACCACGTGGCCTCCGTGGAATTACGCCCTGGCCCTGAGGCACCACCACGACCCCCCGTGGAATTACATCCTTTTGTCGAGGCACCACCAGGAACTCCCCTTAAGAGGGTCCATAGAATTACGTCCAACAGATGAGGCGCCACCAAGATCTCTCACTACAAGAGTCATGGAATTATGCCCTACTCATACTTTATACATGTTTCACTAACCAATCAGCAGTCCCCATAATACTAACATCATGTATAACAATCCCATCATGCAACTCCAGCTTTCTCATTTCATATAACATACAACAGCATACCCTTTCCACCGCAATCTCATACATCAAACATGGCATCATCTAGGGATGTCAACGGGGCGGGTAGGATACGGATAGTAGCTCCCCCGTACCCTACCCGCTGGATAAATATCTACCCCGTACCCGTATCCATATCCGTCGGGTATCCGTTATGCGGGTATCCACCTATTTTTTTCATATCTGCGGGTATCCACGGATACTCGCGGGTATTAACAAAATTATTTTAAAAATAAATATTTAATCATAAATTTAAATAAAATAAAATACATCATTGTCATAAATTTTAAATAAAGTTCAAATAAACTCAAGTTCATACAAGTCCAAATAATTATAAAAGTAAATATAAAATGACGTTCAACAAAATGAAAATTCTTTAATTAGTGTTTACATCAAAAAGTCCAATTTTTCCAATTGATTCCTAAAATATAAACAAAATAAACAAATAATAAACCTCAATTACCACATGCTAAGTATTCCTATTTTGATTCCATCATTTGACAACAAGCATACCATAAATGTTATTGTCCATTGTCTATATTGGATTTGATATATATGCCCCATTTCAAATAAAGGAAAGAGAAGAACGTCAAGGGTGTACTGGGAAGAAGACAACCTAC
>Ga0214545_1008039_pt1 | contig 17176 bp, 16 predicted proteins | sample CNSS4metaG_FD_160064 | JGI IMG/M metagenome (GOLD analysis project Ga0214545, IMG submission 160064) | Root nodule microbial communities from cowpea collected in UCLA plant growth center, Los Angeles, California, USA - CNSS4 | ecosystem: Host-associated > Plants > Roots > Nodule | place: USA... | reverse complement strand
TTTTGGTTTTTTTTTTTTTTGGTTTTTTTTTTTTTTTTTTTTTTCTGATTCTAAGATCATGAAGTGATCACTTATTATCTTTGTTTGTTTTTTCCTCTGCATTTTAAGTTTTGTACCTTTTGTTGAATATGCAAATCTGTTTTGGTGTTTTATATGTCCCATGAAAACTTACTTATGCTTGATATGGAGAACCAAGATGGTTCTTGTGTATTGAAGTTGAATAAGTAAATAACAACATTTTTTTAAGGTGACCAGGGTAAGTGAGGGTTAAAAAAATTGAGAGATAGTATTTTCTTTAACGTGTTATTTTGTTACTTTCTCGAACTTAAAAATTTAACTCCCTTTAGACTTAATCCATTAAGAACTAAACATGTCTTTAATTAAAGATTAAATATGTTTTAATCTTTAAATTATAACATAAAATAAAATTAGATTTCTTATTTATTCCAATTTTTAATTTAATCGAATTCTAAATTAAAAAATAAATAAATGTTGTCCGATTATCTCACGAATTTAAGCTTTTAATAACGTGACAAGATAATAAAATAATTTAACGATTAGATAGAAGAAAAGTTAAAAAAAAAAATTGTGAATTTAATCTTTATTAATAATTTAAAAGATTAATTCGATAGATTTAAAATAGAAGTTTTGGGGTAGTTAAACCCCACTAATTAACAAATATTAAACAAGTTTAATATTTAGACTAACTGTAAATGACAATTCTCATAACATCACTATTTAAGTAATTTTGAAAATGTTTAATGATTAACAGTTTAATTATTAAATTGATGTATTTTAATAAAATGTAAATAATATTGCAATATTTAAGAACTACTTAATACATTTTTTAACAATTTAAAATTATTTAGGCAGTTTTTATTCTTACTAATAGTTTAAGGGTGAAATCATGGGTTACTCCACCCTAAAAATTTCAAAATTGCGTGCGAATATATAACCTCCGCCTGCACTGCGACTCTGTTCCACTCCTTCAACCAAATCAAGTTTCAATCTCTAACTTTTCTTTCTTTTTCTTCGTAACCTTGAACTTGATAAAATACAAATGTAAAGCACGTCTCTTATTGTTTCTCTGTTTTTAAAATCTCAATTCAATCACGTGAAGGAGAATATTAAATACATTTTTTTTTTTTTCAATTTGAATCCAGCCAAGGTACTGGCATCTGTTGAAGGTGATGCAGAACGATGAGAAATGATGAAGGAAGCGGAGAAGGGGCAATGGGTTCAGTGGTGGTTGAAAAAGTGGGAGGCAGATCATCGGCCACAACTTGTTTCTCAAGATATCCCCTCAAATTCTTCATACCCAAAAAGGTTTTATCTTTGATTTCACCAATCTTTGGTTCAAAAAAGGTTCATTTATATTCAAATATACTATAAACTGTCATCTGATTATGTTGGGCTTGAATTTTATATTAGTTTTTTTTTAAAATTAATTTCAATTTTAGTTGGTTCATTATGGAAATATCTTTGACAGAATATGATGGTTGACTTCTTATTTATAGTTTTTTGATTCAAGGATGATATCCGATTATTATTTGTCTGTGTAAGTTTTTTTTTTTTTGCAGGAACATTATAATTAGTCTCTTTTATATTGTTGTATAATTGAACATTGTTGAAATATTTTTTTTTGGGCTAGTTACTTTATAAAATAAGTTTTGATTAGTTTGACATTGTAATACTTGTACACATCAATACTAAATCTAAATTAAATTCTTCTTACACTCTCAGTCATCTTTTAATTAAGCTGCAGAAATTTACATGTTTGTGTTATGAAACGATCTTTATGTTTTTATCAAGTTTATATGGTTTATACTCCTTAAGTTTAAAAAACATTAATGTTTTGTAAGTTAAAAAATTAAATCTACATTCTTTTAATGTTTGGGAACTAAATTTAACATGAAAGTATAGAGAATTTGACCTCGTTTAATTGAAAGTTTGAAAGTATAAACTAAAAAAATACGTTTTCCCCTTTAAAAATCTTAGCTTGGAATGCTAAATTTGTTTCTTTCACTGATTGCTTAGGTGGGTTCTTCCAAAACTGATGCTGTATGGGTTTATGCTCTCAATTATGGGGGAGGAATTGTATCTGTAAGTTTTGTATATTTTTCATAGCCCCCTTTCACTGTCTTGGTATTATGCTTTTATTTGCATATGCTGATGGATTTGTGCTTACCTTGTGAGGTGTAGGGTGATCACATTTCATGCAAGTTTTGTGTGGGAGATTCTTGTACCATGGTGTTGACAACCCAAGGTTCCACCAAGGTTGACTAATTTATTGTTTTCCCTTGTAGATTTTTTTTTTCATTATTTTCATCCCCCAAGTTTGGTTGTCCCTCTATTTGAGCTGACTTTTGGCCAGGGTGCTTACGTCCTATCATTGTTAAACTCTACAAAAGAGAGAAACATTGTGCTAAAACCGTGTGTTTCTGGGACAGCACGAGTCTTTGTTTATATTGAGAAAAAGGGATCACTACAATAAATAGTGCAGATTTGATATCCTCTAATACAAAGATATGGTATGGAAATTAATAAAAAATGTTCCTGATTATATAAGATTAGCTCTTTATTTCTATAATTATAACAATAATGATATATTATCTCTTAAATTTATGGCTTTTGTTAGAGTGAATTCCTGTCTTTTGACTTGGCTTATGTTTATATTATTGTTATTGATAATTTTGTTCTCCTTATTTAGGTCTACAAATCCGTGGGATCTAAGTGTTCTCAGCAAATATTAGAGGTAAAAGCAGAGTATTTTTTTTTTTTTTTTTTTTTTTTTTCTTTTATTCTTTTTTTTCTTTTTTGCCTTTAAGCTCATCATTATTGAGTTAGAGGAGTCATATTACATGATGAGGACAAATGATTAGGATTGGTTGTTTTTCGCTACACAATTCCTGATGTCAATTGCAAGATTTATGGCCATGACAAGAGTGTTATACTTGTAATAGGAGTCTAATAAATGGACATTTTTATGGCATAACACATTTACTTTTCAACAAAAATGCCTTGACGAACTTGAATTTTCATGGTTAAGATTTGACTATTGGTGAGTTTATTGGTTTCATGGGCCAACTGACAACTTTTGAATTCATTGTGTAGTAGGCTAGAGTTGGAAGCAATGCACTTTTAACCATCATTCCAGATCCAGTGACATGCTTTTCCACCGCAAGATACTATCAGAAACAAGTCTTCAATGTGTCTTCAGACTCAAATTTGGTCATGGTTGATTGGATTACAAGTGGGCGCCATGAAAGTGGCGAGAAATGGGATTTTGATCTATATAAAAGCACCAATAACATTTTCTTAGAAGATGGCCAACCATTATTTCTGGATACGGTAATTGTTTTAATGCTGTTCTTGTTATGCTTGTAATATATATAGTTTGTTAGACAATTAAATGCGTATACTATTAAAGAGGGTTGTGTTGTGTGGTTACATATAGATGAATTTGAAAATATCTGATGATAACTCAGTTGCAAAAGGGGTTTCTTTCCCTTGTTATAGTTATTACTTTCAAATAATAATTCGTTCTTGAACATTTTCTTCTGTATTTTCACCTTGAGGACAACCATTGACTACCTTAATAAGAAAAATGTTTTTACATGGAATGTTGTGTTCAAGTGACATTTGAGAAGTTAAAATCTGCCATGGCCTCACTACCAGTATTGGCTGTTCTAGATTTGTCCAAGCAGTTTATTGTAGAAATGGATTCAACCAGTGTTCTCTCAAAGTCTCACTCGAGGGTGGTATTTCTTGTGTAGAAATTTCTGTGAGTTTTCTGAAATGACAATGCTTCTTGTTACGAACAGACGTTATTAGAGAAAGAAAAAAATGGACTCATACAAGAGCACATGCACAATTACCAAGTAATTGCAATGATTTTACTCTTGGGGTGAGTGGTTTATTTTGTCTTACTTTTGGATTCATACTTACTGTATTATGAATTCATTATTCATGTACTATGTGATTTTTTAGGCCAAAAATGCAGTATATTCAGAATCTTGTGCAAGATAGCGTGAAAGAGATTATGTCTAAGCAATTACTGCATCCTTCTACATCTTTGAGTCACCATCACCAAAGAGAAAAAGCTGATCATTTCCTTACGAGACCAAGCTTCATAGCTTCCTGCAGTGCCTTTGGTCCTAAGGTTTGTTTAAATTATTTCAGATTCAACCAACACTGATTGTTTATCTAAAATTGTAAAATGTTAACTTTGTGATTCATCAAGCTGTAGGATTGGCTTCTCTTGTCTCAACATAGAGGAGTCAAGTTTGAAACACTTTTATTATTGGACAAATTTCATGAGTGATTTTTGTGCAGAAAACTGGTCTTGTTGTTCGAGTGGCTGCTGAGACAACTGAATCAGTCTATAAGTTTCTACGACTTCAGCTGGCTCCAATGGAGGCAATGATAGGTGTTCCACCATACAAGACAAGTGTTATATGAAACATTCATTTTAGTTTTAATTTCAGAGCTACATGTAATAATGGAGTTCAAACTGAGATTTTTTAGTCTTGTTCTCTGATCAGCATTAAAAATATATCATTTTAAAGTTTTAAAATCAGTGGTTATTATGGTATTTTGAAGACAAAGTGGAGGAAGAACACAGAATAAACCAGAATTTAAATTCTGAAAAATCATTTCAGAATCCAAATGAGTAATAATGAACTTATATAACATTCCTTTCATTCAAGAATCTGTATTTTCAGTTATCGATCTTTTATATCAGGATCAAACTTCTTTTACTCCCCGACGATATGGCATATTAATCATGTCATGAAAAAAAATCTAATCTAATAGCAATACAGTTTAATTTAAAGACTAAATCGCGATGTATCATCAAACAGTTGTTATTCAATGAACCAATCTTTTCTCAAGTAATTATAATTAAATTTTATAACATTTTTTTTATTTGTTATTTTGATTTTATTTCAATATTTGTTTTTTAGTTTTTAATTTCATTTTTCCCAAATTAAGACTAAATTTAACATCAAATTTAACTTTTATATAAATATCAGATTTTTATTATAAGTGATATTTTTATGATATATTTTTAACAATATTAAATTTATTTAAGTTTAAATTTTACATCAAACTCTATTTATTTATTTTAAAATTTTAAAATATTTAGTTTATAACTTGTTACAAAATTATTTTAAAATTTTATATTTAAATTTATAAAATTATTATTTTTAAACCAACTTTAACATTTTTATATAAATTATTTAAAACAATTTTGTAATAAGTTAAAATAAATATATTAAAAATTGTAAAACAAAATATAAATAAAGTTTAATGTAAAATATAAATTTAAATAAACTTAATATTGTTAAAATATTTAATAAAAATATCATTATAACATTTATATAAAAGTTAAATTTGATCTCAAATTGAAGATAATGAAATTGGAAATTTTTTTAAAAATTATGGACCAAAATGCAATCAAAATAACAAATATATGGACTAAATTGAGATTCAGAGAATGACTTGACACGTGTAACCATACTAACTTGATATGTGACACAATACTGACGTGATATGTTGCATAAATAATTTTTAAAAAAATAAAAGAAAATAAAAAATTCAAAAAAATGAGAAATTGATACGTGACATATTCTTAAGGAAAACGATTGTTTGACAAAGTAAATGTTACAAAGTTTTTGACAAACTGACGTGGCATATATTAAATGATTTTTTTGAGTTAAAAAATGGGAAACTGCACGTGTGAGAGAGAAATTGAAGAAAAGGGACGTGGTTCAAAAAATGGGATTGTCTCTCACAGAACTGCTCTCGCGCTGTAGTTCATTTTTGGCCCGCTCTTAAAGCTTTTCTTGTCCACGGTGAGAGAACCATTCTTCTGCAAATTTCCATTGATTAAACTTTCTGCTGCATTTACCCAAACCCATTATTGTTGCACATCGAATTCCACCTACAAGAAAGCAGTTCGTCCCGACGGTGGTAGACGAAAACACAGCGGAACGTTCCCGACGGTGGTTGACGGAAAGCATTGAAGTTGCAGGTTAAGATTTTCGATTATAAATCAATTTGGGGTTTAGGGTTTTGATTGGAAATCATGGCTTCTTGGAGTCGAATGTATTTTTAGGGTTTAGGGTTTTCATCGGAAATTGACGTGCTCCTTATGATATTTGTGACAACTTCGTGCCTTCAACTAAAACCTCCATTATATGAAGTACCTTCAACTGATCTTGGGCAAACATCAAATGCAACATCATCAAATGATGACAATTGATAACTTATGTTTGTTTTCATGTCTGAATATTTTGACGTAGTACCATGTTTGTTTAATGTATAAATGTTTAGGATTTCAACTTTTAATTAAGTGGCAAACACTAAGTACTTATATGGCAAAATCAGTTAGTCATATTGAACAACATGTTTTCATTATTTCAGTGCGTTATTGGGTATGCATGTTGTGGGCTGCAAATAAATCACTGGATTTTGTTTTGTCTTATGACGTTGTGGCATGCTCATAATGTTCAGAAATAAGTTCCTCAAAAAAATTGAAGGATGTTTGAATGCCTAACAATGAAAACAAGGATGCAAGTTTAAATGTCAATCACAGATTTCATATATGGCAAACGCGGTGAAATGTTTTGCACAACAAGTTTTGACGGACAGGTGGGAACTTCATTTGCATTTTCTTTTCACTAAACTTTTTTATTAAAAAATCAGTACAACTTTCTTGGTGTAGGAAAGATATGGGAAGCAGATAAATTTAAAAAATTATTTAGTTTCATAAAGGATGCAGGTTTAAATGGCAATTCGAAACTACTTGAATGACAAACGTTGTACAATGTTTTGCACAAAAGGTTCTCACGGACAGGTTGCAACTTCATTGGCATTTTCTTTTCACCAATCTTTATTATTAAAAAATCAGTAGAACTTATTTTGTGTAGGAAAGATATGGAAAGCACATAAATTTAAAAAATAATTTGGTTTGACTAAGGCTGCAACTTTAAATGGCAATGACTAACTACCTATATGGCGAACACTTTAAAGATTTTTGCACAACAAGTTTTGACGGACAGTTGACAACTTCATTTGCATTTTCTTTTCACTAAACTCTATTAATAAAAAATCAATAAAACTTTTTTGGTGTGACCTATATAAATGGAAAGCACATAAAGTTCCAAAATAATTTGGTTTCATAAAGTATGCAGCTTTAAATGGCAATCAGGAACTACTTAAATGCAAACGCCCTTAAATGTTTTGCACAACAGGTTTTTACCGACAGGTGAGAACTTTATTTGCATTTTCTTTTCACCAATCTATATTATTAAAAAATAATTACAACTAATTTTGTGTAAGCAAAATATGGGAAGCACATGAAGTTCAAAAATAATTTGGTTTAACTAAGGCTGCAACTTTAAATGGCAATGACTAACTACCTATATGGCGAACACTTTAAAGATTTTTGCACAAGTTTTCACGGACATGTGGCAACTTCATTTGCATTTTCTTTTCACTAAACTTTTTTATAAAAAAAATAGTACAACTTTTTTTTGTGTAACAAACATATGGGAAGCACATAAAGTTCAAAAATTATATTGCGAAGACTAAGGCTGCAACTTTAAATGGCAATGACAAAGTACTTAAATGGCAAACGCTGTAAAGGGTTTTGCACAAATTGTCCTCAGACAGGTGCCCATTTGAATTGGAACAAAATTTAACCAGGGATACATGCCTAACTTTCTTATCCAAATATTAGTGCATAATTTATGTGCCTGGGTATGTCCTTTACACATTTTGGAAAAAAAAAATTCAAATTTTAGTTGGAGATTACAGTGGTAGACATTGACAACTTAAATGGCAAATGCAGTTATTGTTTTTGGACCAATACAGATGTACATATTTGTGACACATCAAACCTGATAAATGACACTAATTTGGTCAACACAAAGTATCTATCTTATACATAGTAAGTACTTCAACATAATATTGTAGCAAAAGCTCTAACTGATGTCCCATAACAAGGTCTTGCAATGTCATAATAACATAAATACATCAACTATTTTCTCCACAAATTTGAAAAAAACAAGTACACACATCTATTTACGAAACTTTCGTCTCTGATATGTGGCAAATGGAGTTCGAATTCTTGCACTCTTCAAACATAATCGTGGTTGATGCTTCATTCGATCATACATATTGCTTTCTTCACATATTGTGTCTTCATTATCAAACTCTGTTGCTTTTTGAACTTCATCATCATGGTCCATATCTTTACCAAAAACGGAATAACTGTGTTGACCATTGCAACAACCGTTGACATCCGCAACACCATCGCCAATTATGTCATCAAAATACTCATGACTTTGATGGGAACGCCCTCCAGATCCCTCATTAAATTCACCTGTCCTATCAACAATATGCCTTTTCAATTCCTTCAATTGAGCTTCTAGTTCATCAATGAGTTGTTCTTGTTGATCTACCGCAAGTTCTAACCCATCGTTGTCTGTCACGTCTGCCTTCTCAGCAAAACCACGACCAAAGGCTTCAAAAGCTTCTCTAACAATTACATAACCAAACTCTTTTGGTGAGGCAACTACATCAAAAACAACCTGCATACATTTCCAAAATCAAGCCAAAAATCAGTGCATGTAATAAATAAACCATGTAATAATTACAAAAACAAAAATAACTTAATTGAAAATTACCAAATTCTTATTGAAACTTCGACTGATGACAAAATCGCCCACTTTCACATTCATCCAATGCAAAACACGTGGGAATTTGGTTGACAAACATCGACCCTTTTGGGACATAAGTTATCAGTTGAAGGCACGAAGCTGTCACAGATATCACAAGGAGCACGTCAATTTCCGATGAAAACCCTAAACCCCAAAAATACATTCGACTCCAAGAAGCCATGATTTCCAATCAAAACCCTAAACCCCAAATTGATTTATAATCGAAAATCCTAACCTGCATCTTCAATGCTTTCTGTCAACCACCGTCGGGAACGTTCCGCTGTGATTTCATCTACCACCATCGGGACGAACTGCTTTCTTGTAGGTGCAATTCGATGTGCAACGATAATGGGTTTGGGTAAATGCAGCGGAAAGTTTAATCAATGGAAATTTGCAGAAGAATGATTCTCTCACCGTGGACAAGAAAAGCTTTAAGAGCGCGCCAAAAATGAACTCCAGCACGAGAGCAGTTATGTGAGAGACAATCCCATTTTTTGAACCACGTCCCTTTTCTTCAATTTCTCTCTCACACGTGCAGTTTCCCATTTTTTAACTCAAAAAAATCATTTAATATATGCCACGTTAGTTTGTCAAAAACTTTGTAACATTTACTTTGTCAAACAATCGTTTTCCTATTCTTAACCCCGTTAAACCTAATTGTTACACACATTTTAAAAAATATGGAACTAATTGAAAGTAAAAAAAAAATCTTAGAGCAAGTATTTTAACCAAACTATTACTTCTCTGTTTTCATTTCCAATTTGTTCTAAATGAGAAAAATAGAAATAACATGCTTAAGCTCGTTGATGACAAAAACTAAAACAACATGAAGAACTCAAGCCCTAATTATAAAAATTCTCCCAATTTGAAAAATTAACGTTAATTAGTCATCTGATACAATATAACACACTCTAATACAACGTGACACAGAAAAAAAAAAACAAAACACAGAAAAAAATTCAATAAAACACGAATTATGAAGATGAGGACCGTTCACAACAAATACTATGAAAATAAACGAAAAAAATATTAAAGCCTTCTTCAAAAATTAAAATAAAATCAAAGAACAAAATCAAGAATTAAATCTTATTAATGAAACGGGTACTAAAGCAAGTAAAACACTGGTTCGGTCTTACCTCACTGCCATAGTCAAATCCAATTTTTCTTTTCGTTTCGTTTCATTTCCCGCGTGTCAATGGCAGACAACAAAAAGCGCCGGCGAAAGGATTCAACCGGTGACGAGCTCCCCTTCAAGAACAAGCTGAAACCCGACGCATCGATACTGGAAACCCTAAAAGACTTCTCCACCGCATCCTCTTCCTCCTCAGTCCCCCAAACCCTAACGCTCCAGGACCTGACCCTCCCGTTCCGGTGCCGTGAAGTGGCCGATCTGTCCCTCTCTTCGGTGCAGTCCAATATCGAGTCCCTCGTCCTGAGGATCGCGCACTCCATCATCTCCGGCCAGGGCTTCTCCTTCGATGTGCCGTCGCGCTCCGCCGCCAACCAGCACTACGTGGCGGAGCTGGACCGCATCGTGCTGAAGGAAAAGTCCTCCCAACGCCCCTTCGCCAACATCTCCACCGTGCGCAAGTCCGCCATCACCGCCCGCATCCTCCAACTCATCCACCAGCTCTGCCTCAAAGGCATCCATGTCACCAAGCGTGACCTCTTCTACACCGACGTCAAACTCTTCCAAGACCAGGTATCATCTATCTATTCATAGCATCCCACTTTTCCTCCAACCAATAAATAAAGGTTAATGGTTCCATTTTTGTTGTTCTGACTTTGAAAACCTTTACTTTTCATGTCTGCATTTACAGATTTGCATCATAAAACGGAAAAATTTAATGTGCAGAACTAATTTTTGCAGATGTGTAAACTTTTGTAGAAGAATTTCTGTAGTGTTAAATTCATGATTTGACTTCTAAATGTAGTGTTAAATTCATGTACTGACTTCTAATTGTAGTGTTAAATTCATGTATTGACTTCTAAAGCATGATATTCTAAATTCTGTATAAACTGATTTTAATTTATGAAGAATCTTAGGTTAGTTTACAATTTGCTTATGCTGTCAAGTCTAACAACTGACTGTGTTCTGTGTGGATCAACAGCTACTGGCCTGTTTCAATTTAACTGGTGGTATAAAATGTTGTTAGACACAAGTGTGTTAGACATTCAAAGAGAGAATTTTGCTGCATACAGTGGTCTCAATCATTTGTAGATTGCCATCCACGGGGGTCTATTATGCAGTGTCTACTAAAAGAATTTTTTTTAATAGTTGCTAAGTCTGTGTTTCCATGACTAGAATGCTAGTTAGAAAGATGGTAAAGTAATTGTACAGTAACAGAATTAGATTGTTAAACTATACAGGTATTTAGAAAATGTAGGGATGAAAAATGGAACCTTTTTAAAATCAGGGACAAAAAAAATATCATTAACTCACAAATAAATTATCATTTAGTAATTTTTCTCGTGATATTTTTTTTTTTAAAAAAAGCAATTCAACAAATTTTTTGTTAATCAGATCCAATCGGATGCTGTTCTGGATGATGTTTCATGCATGCTGGGATGCACTAGGTCCAGCCTCAATGTTGTTGCTGCAGAGAAAGGGGTGGTGGTTGGGAGGTTGATTTTCAGTGACAATGGGGACATGATTGATTGCACTAAAATGGGGATGGGAGGGAAGGCCATTCCACCAAATATTGACCGAGTTGGGGATATGCAGAGCGATGCTTTGTTCATTCTGTTGGTGGAGAAGGATGCTGCTTATATGAGGTTGGCTGAGGATAGATTCTACAACCGCTTTCCATGTATAATTGTGACTGCAAAGGGCCAGCCAGATGTTTCCACTAGGCTCTTCTTAAGGAAGATGAAGACGGAATTGAAGCTGCCAGTGCTGGCTCTGGTTGACAGTGATCCTTACGGACTGAAGATTTTGTCGGTTTATGGGTGTGGGTCAAAGAACATGTCCTATGACAGTGCCAACTTGACTACCCCTGATATCAAGTGGCTTGGGGTTAGGCCTAGTGATTTGGACAAGTACAAGATACCTGAGCAGTGTAGGTTGCCAATGACGGACCAGGATATCAAGACCGGGAAGGACTTGTTAGAGGAGGATTTTGTGAAGAAAAATCCAGGTTGGGTTGAGGAATTGACTTTGATGGTCAAAACTAAGCAGAAGGCTGAAATACAGGCTTTGAGTACCTTTGGTTTTCAATATCTTTCAGAAGTCTATTTGCCCTTGAAGTTACAGCAGAAGGACTGGCTGTGACCTGTGAGTAATGTAATATCAAAGAATTAGAATGATGCTTAGTCATGTTTTAGCATCTCCACCCAATTTATAGTGTAACATGATGAGTTCTGTAGTATCTTCATTGAAAAGATGTTTAAAAATTATGTTTTTTCAGACTGCTTTTATAATTTTGTCTTACTGTTTCTTCTTGTTCTTGCATCACTTATCAGGGTAAGACTCAACTACTCTTGAAATGCTCGTGTTTTGTTCGAGCTAGTTCCAAATTTGTACTGGATTGGCCTCGTGCAATTGTCTTCTACCAGTACAAGGTTGTTTGCTTATGAAATTGCGGCTGAACTTTTGAGTGATCTAATAGTATCTAAGAATTGACATGGTGGTTTTGCCACTACTTGTCTCAACAGCTTGGTATCATCTCTACCCAATCTACACTTGGAACATGGATGAGTTTTAAGTATCCTAAACTGTTCCAATGTTAAGTTTGTGGTATGTTTTTTCTGATTGTGTTTACAATTTTCTGTCTTGTTTTCTTGTTCACCTATGAGTAAATGTGGTACCGAGTTTATCGAATTATAAAATTTGAGTGCTTTAGAATTGCTTGACTTTCACTTGACTTTGTTCCTTATCCAGAACTGAATGGATTGTACATGGAAAGCAGTTGTAGAATCTATCATCAAAGGCATCATGTCATCGAGCTCACGAAAATAACCATTGCACAAAATGTTTGTAATTTTAAATAAATTGTTAAGAAATCATCTTCGACAATTCCATCTATAGGAAAAGAATCCAAATAGTATATAATTTTTCAAGTGAAACCATTTTTTAACACATTCTTACTGTTTTTACTCTTACAACCACGATCAACTTAAATGATTACTGTAACAAAATATTAAGTAATCCAATTTTATATTATTATATTAAATTAATAAAGGAAGTGTCATTTTTAAAACTGTCTTTTATTAATGATTTTAATATTTTTTTTCATTTTAATTATTGGTATAATAATTAATTTTCTAGTAATAAATTTCTTTTTATTGTTGCAAAAAAATACAAGAACCTCTAATTTATCTATATTTTTAGTAATAATAATATAGTAAAATGAATCAACGAGTAATGAATTAAATGAAGTTTTTATTTTTGATTTTGTTATGAGAACAAAATGAGATTTTGTAGGCATAATTTCTCATGAATTTTTGTCTCACATCATCACATGCAATGTGACAAGTCTGTGCGCGATTGTAAGAGTTTGTAGAATGTAGTGGTACAAAAACACTCTCTGTTTATTTCTTCGATATAAGGTATTATATAGCTAATACAAAAATGCGTGACAGAACTAAGCCTAAAGAATAGGAGTATCCCGTAGAGTAAGATTTATTAAACAGAAACAAAATAACCAAGAGAATAACAAATCTACTAAAAAACGGCTTCAATAATGCGTATTATTCTTGTGTTCGCATGCTTCACCAGATTTTCACATATATAAAACTAGCATGCAATGAAAGCTTTTGGGAATCAACATTCACGATTGAGGAGTGCAGAGAACAATACTTGTTTCCATTAATCAGAGAGAGAAAGCCACAAAAGATAGTGATCCATTGCAACAACATTGGAGAAGAAGATAAAAAGAAGAGCACGTCCAAAAGGTTTGGCTAGATGTTTCTGATTGATCTGAAAACTCTTTTGGGTGATTTGGTTCGCTATCTGTTTGTTTTTTTTCCCATTAACAAACAAAGTGCAGATAAGAATGCACGACAATGACACTGCTTCAGAAAACTAACCTAGCTAGCTTCACGTATATAAATTTACATATATGGGTGTGTCTGACTCGGATCCATGTCAATGTGATCACGTTTCTTCATAAGGAAAGTTATGAAATTTCTAACATTTGAGTTTTTGGTTTGCTGCGAAAACGAATCTGAAGCCTTAGAATATATCTGGTTAATACTGCATGTGCTATCTTCTGGGCGAGGTTTTGTTTGGATCTTTGTTTTTTTTGTGTTTTGTGATTCTGGGTAGTTGAGCTTTTCTGCTATAAATTGATTAATTTTGGTTGAGAAAATGACAGGAAGTGAAGTGAAGATTGAAGGGAGATGAAGAACTCTGGTTTGGAAAGTGGAATGTTCATTGACAGTGATGAAGATGTGGAGAATCATCAGCACAAAGATGATGATGAAGATGTTGAGAATGATCAGCACAAAGATGATGATGAAGACGTGGAGAATGATCAGCACAAAGATGATGGTGAAGATGTGGAGAATGATCAGCACAAAGATGAGAATGATGGAAACGATTCGGATTATTCGAATTATTCCAATGAAAACCATTCGAAGAGGAAACCCAGCAGCTACAGCATGGCATGGCCTCAAAGTTACAGGTCAGCTTCACCTCTGTGTGCATAGTGTGTTTCGATCTGTCATGAATGAGTGTGTTCTGGCTATTCATTTGACTTTTATTTGTTTTAATTTTTCATTTCTTAAAGTCGAAGGCTTTTCTTTCAAGGAAAATTGACTAATCATCGGTTGGAAAAAGAAGAAAAAGTAAGATGTTGGAATGGAAATTCAGAATGTGTATGCTTCCCACAGGTGTTTGTTAATCCTAGAGAGAGAAAAAGTGCTTATTAAAAAAGGGTGATGGTATTAGGTTAGTCTAAGAAAATGAAAAAAAGTGAGATAAGATAGAAGAAAAATAAAAATGGAAGAAAATGAGCGAGTAATACAGCAAATAGTAAAACTCCACTGTCATCCAATTAAACATCTTAAACATATTCACAACAGGTTTCTGATTATCAATTATAGTTTTTGACATTGATTATGTGTTTCACAAAATGTTTGTGGTGGTAATTGACTATATATCAGCCAAATTAATCTGATTTTGTGTGTAAAAGTTAATATTTGCGGAGAAATGAATGCTGTGTAGCCCTTTCTTTTTATCTTTTCCCACTAAAGCGTGTTTAAAAAACCAGAAAACACCTATTTCTGTTTTGGCCAATTGCTGATACGAAATATAATGGAAAGAAATTATGGGTGTAAGCAATATGAGACTCTCCATATATCATTATCCTTGTTGAATTTAGGAAAAAGTGCAAGCACACATAGCTTAGAGTTTGTCTTTTACAAACATGTCACATCATTTTTCTACCCTCAAATAATAACTTCTGTTACAAAAGCTCTTTTGGGGAACTAATGAAAGACACAACTTAAAACATTGTTTTTTAAGAAATCAGTTTTGTGTGGACCATTTTACTGTCTGAAGTAGTAAAAAGTGATGACAGAATCAAACTTTTTGTTCATCACCCTTGCTGGTTGAATATCTATTTCTTCATTCTCTCATTTTGGCATTTTGCTTGATGAATCTGAAATGCACCAAGTTGAAGTACTTATTTTGATGCAATTAATAATGTTTCAGGCAATCCATTGATCTATATGGTAGTTCACAGCTATCTAGAGAGTCTTCCATTAGGAGAGATCCTCCCAAGGTTTCTCATGAAGTTTACATACCTGGCCAATGCACTTTTCGACAAGCTGTGCTTAATGGTGGTAAGTATACTGATATCATGGCCCGCACAACGCCAAAGGATGTTCATTTCATGAGAAAGTTGCTGGAGAAACACCAGGCGAAGCAGCAGGCGGGAAAGGCTGGAGTGAGCGGCTCTGGGATGACCCATTGAGGCGGCGTACCGCGGAAGGCGTGTCGACCGGGGTTGCTGGCGAGGCGGCTGCTAATCCAGTCCAGGTTCTCAACATCCCTCCCACCACCACTACTGTATTCACTTCCGATCGTGAGGATGCCACTCGGAGGAAGAAAGGCAAATAGAGACATCGTGAGCCCTCCCCTTTTGCCCACTTTCCCAAACGAGGTCGCCGGGACCGCAGACGGTGTTTTTGGAACCGACCTCTGCATGGGCAATAATAATGCTTCACAAGGGGAAGTTGATACACATGCGGGATCTGCAGGCGGAGGAGCATGCCGAAGATCAAAGACTTTCTCCTTCTGCCGATCAAGAGAACATTGCTCGAGCTACCTCTGACCCTGATGATCCTTAGTTTTTTGTTTCGTCCTTCGTTTTGTTAGGAGTTAATAATGTTTTGCTTTTTTATGACATCATGGGTTAATCTCGTACGATCGGTATAGTTAGGCTTTTGTAATTGATTTTTGGGTGGAATTGAAGTGAATGCACACATTGTTTGAAAATATTGACAGCATTGACTCTTCTTCCTACTGTGAGGCTTCGTGATCCACGTATTCTCAGTACAAGCTTTATCCTATCTCTTTCTTTCCTTTTCTTCTGCAACAAAATATTATCTCAGTACATATATTATTGTACTTGAGTACTTAAACATTAATCAATCATTGAGAATGGTTTTGGTGGACTTATGATAGGAAATGCTTAAAAATGAAGATTTGGAAGCACCTGTTATAAGCTTTTTAAGATGTTATTGCAGCTTGTGGAGTTAATGCAACGGTTGTAGTGTGGTTGTATGCTTGATCTGGGTTTGCTTGGTAGACGAAGCTGCCATTGATCATATAGCCAAGGAACAACAACATTGAATCTTGCAACTTCTATAAAGAATTTCTTCAAATGAATGTTAAAAATATTTTTTATTTTTATCTTCGTATCTTATAATTTAATATTACCGTCAACAAAATGATATAACTATTACTTTCATCTTTTCGCTTCTAATTTGTCAGTGAACTCATGTTCTCAAATTTTCAACTCACGGTCAACTCATTCTTAGAGAGGAAAGAAAGAGTTCATCAGCAAGTTAAAAAATATTAGAAATGAAAGGAATGAACTGATGAGTTAGTTAGAAATGAAAAAATATATATATAATATGGTCAAGCCATCATTAAAATGATTTTTTTAATAAAAAATCAATTAAAAATATCCAAATTTACAAATACTTAAATTTACGTCATCTTTGTATGACCATTAGGCCATAAAATGCATAAGTCTTTTTAAAATAACAATATTTTCATCAACATGTACAAATCTTTTTACATGGATTTACATTAACATCTATCCTCTAAGCTTTCTGTAAAGTTGAAATAAGTTGTTCTATTCCTAGTTGAACAAAGTCTACAGTTGGAAGATGAAGACCTTGAGCATATTCATCTTCAGTAAAGTCTAATTTCTTCAGTGTTCTTTTGTAATTCGTAGCAGCTGATATTGGGTGAACTCTCGCAATTGAAACCTGTAAAA
>Ga0214545_1008035_pt1 | contig 17181 bp, 8 predicted proteins | sample CNSS4metaG_FD_160064 | JGI IMG/M metagenome (GOLD analysis project Ga0214545, IMG submission 160064) | Root nodule microbial communities from cowpea collected in UCLA plant growth center, Los Angeles, California, USA - CNSS4 | ecosystem: Host-associated > Plants > Roots > Nodule | place: USA... | reverse complement strand
ACCAATTGAGTATTCAATTGTATTCCGAGGCTTAACAATCCAAGATTTATCCATTGGAATAGATACCTAAACAAAATGGCAATGAGTATTTTATAAAATACACAAACACTTATAAAGCATAGAAGAATATAAGAAATATGGTTCACCAATAACTAAATATGTAACCCTTTCATTTTAATCTTTATTTACAAATTTTATTTCATTTTCTCACTAATAAAGAATTTCTCATTTGAAATGTTACACATAACCAATGTAAACCAGTACAAAGAAAATAAAATTTGAGAACCAATTATTAAGTTGAAGCCCATTATGCATGTAGGAAGAATAATGATAAAAATGATAATGTGCTCTAAAATTGAAAGGAGATACTAATAAAGATACACATAATGTATTATAAAAAGACTATTAAAAAAGTAAATTATATTCTATAGGAAATGTACGGCACATTTTTTTTATGATTGGAGTGATGCATGTGTAAGTATATATAATATGGAGAAAATTTCAATTTTGAAAAATATGTTTCAGATGTTCAATATTGTTATTTCTTAATATTACTTTTTCTTTTGTCATGGTACTCAGGAAAACATGTGGTGTGTTGGCTGGCAAAAAAGTATGGCACAAACTAAGGATGGACAGGAAATAATTATTCTTGGAGGTAAATTTTCGAAGTTTGCTTTGAGCTGTCAGCTTAGCTGAAATGTTATTAAAAGAAAATTGAATTATGATTCACTTATAATATAATTTATTTACTGGTTGTTATTGTTTTTATTTGTGCATTCTATTCTTAATTGTCTATTATCTTAAATTAAGAACTTGCATATAATGTTGTGAGCTGAAGAGTTTGTTTCTGTTATATGATAACTATTTTTGTTAAATTAAAAACTTTCATATCATTTTTGTACATTCCTTGTTTTGTGTGGTAAAATTTAATAATAGACATAACCTCATTGATGGTAATTCAAAATTTCTGATCATTTTGGAAACTAGTGTCATTGGATGAGAATCATTTATTTACATGGAATTGTTTCCTATTGCAGATTTGGTGCTGTCAAACAAGTTAGTTGTATATGATCTTGAAAATATGACCATTGGATGGACTGACTACAATTGTACGTACCCTCTTATTATATGCTAAATTTCTTAAGGCTATATTACCAATGATATCACCTAGGATTGTTTCTTCCAATATTTGCTAATAACAATCATATTCCATCAATCTCTAGTCCTACCTTTGATATTCCTGTCATCAAGGAATTATTATATATGTTGTTGTTAGTTGAATATTAAATGCAATATTAAAAGCTGTTGGTAGTATATTAAATGTATTATTAGAAGTTATTAAAAGTTGTTAGAAGTTATGAAAGTGAAAGTGAAACCCTTAGCACATTCACACAATTCACAGAGCCCTCATTTTATCTAATTAGATAGTTTAGTGAATATGAAGTTGTTTAGTTTAGTTTAGAGCTAGTTAGAGATAGAAAATTAGTTTTACTTTACTTGCTCTGTTTTGCTGCAGTTTTAGTTTTGGTATTTTTTTTTCATAAGTGCACTTTTTTATTTTGCTGTTATAATTCTAGAGAGTAGATAATTTTAAGAATAGTTTCTAAAGGAAAATTTAGGTTTGTTAGCATTGTTATAATAGTGTTTTGTAAGTTTTAGTATTAGGATATACTTTAGAACAATTTTTAAATTTTCTGCAGAATAAAGACAAGACTAAAAACACAAATGGTAATTGTTCTTCAATATAGGCTACACAAATAATGCTAGTTTTAATAATATAGGCAACATAAACATGACAAATGACAAATGAATAAAGAGATAGAGAATAAAACCAGGATGCTAGTTGAGATTAGGTAATGAGTCCATTGACAGCTGCAAGTAAAAACAAAAGTGAAGAAACACATTAATTGACCATAAGTGATACTCTCATAAAGCATTGAACAAGAGTGCGACAAAGGTGCCTTACGCAAGAGATAGGGTAGTTGAGTGTTATTTGTGGTCAGTGACCATGACTTACAAAGCTGAATATAGTATTGCAAGAAAGATAGAGAGCAAATTGATTGGTTGTATCTCTCTTCTAGATGATACTTATGATTCCTACGACACAGTAGAAGAAATTGAACTCTTCACACAGGCAATTCAAAGGTTTATCTCAAACCAAATTATATGATCGACAAATTTTATATCATGCTATACGACAATGGAAAAATTAATGATTTGAAAATCCTTCACACTCATGAATTTGTAGTTCTTAAGTATTCCTTTATAATCCTCCTTTTGTTTGTATGAATTTCAGATGGGATAATAGTTCCATCCAATCTCTCCCAGATAGCATGAAAGTAGTGTTTGATGCAATTGTAAAAGTGTGCTATGAAGTAAAGTTGACTACTGTAGAGAGTGACAAATCGAGCAAAGTGGTGCAATGTGTTAAAGAAGATGTAGGTATATCGATAAGGTAACAAAAATTTCTAGGTGTACCTTGACTGTAAAGAAGCCACTGGATGTGATAGAGGGCCAGAGTGAAGGAGAGGGCATAACGAAAGAGGCTACCACAGAGGCTAACCGGGATGATGACGCCACAGAGACGGGAAAACGGAGATAGAGCGACCGAGATGAAGCGAAGAAGAGCACGCCGACGGAGACGGCGCGACGGAGACTGCGCGACGGAGACTGCGCGACGGAGACGGTGCGAAGGAGACTGCGCGACAGAGACGGTGCGAGGGAGATTGCGCGACAAGACAGCGCGAGGGAGACTGCGCGACGGAGACGCTGCGACGGAGACTGCGCGAGGGAGACGGCGCGAGGGAGACTGCGCGACGGAGACGCCGTGACGGAGACTGCGCGACGAAGACGGCGCAGCGTGACGGAGATGGGCGCGACGACGCGACGAAGACGGCGCAGCGCGACGGAGCTACGACATGGCTTAGGTTTTCGATTGGTCGACTTAGGTTTTCGATTGGTTGAGGTTACGACACTGTGAACTTACGTTTTTGAATGGTTGAGGTTATGGCAGTGTTAACTTAGGTTTTCACTTGGGAAAATTTCATTTACTTTAGAGAAGAATGTGTTGTAATTTGCAGAGGTCATAAACCTCCTAAGAAAAAATAAAAAACCTCCTCCATTATTAGCATTTAGAAAAGTTATCATAATGTCTATATGATTTTTATTTTTGGAGGTCTTTTTAACCTCCATAAAATGACCCATGTTATATATCCTTTTTTTGTAGTGACAATTGGACCAAATAGAAGTCCATATGCTTCAGAACTGTGATCCAGCAGAAAGTTTCATGTTTACACCGCTCTAAACAGCCACCTCCATCTTGTTGTTGACCAGCGTTGTGTAATTGGACCCTTTGCTGCCAAAAAGAATGGGGCTTAGCTACTGCCACATGTATGATGGAGCCAGATCAATTGAACCTTCAAACTATATAAACGAAAATCGAAAGGAGCTGCCACCGCTTGAGACAAAAGCTTGGACCTCTGAAGCTGCTGTCCAAATCTCCTGCACCACAACCTCTTGAATCCACCCAATTTAAGTGTTGAAATTGTGACCCGTAGTGTAATCAACGTTGGAGATGACTAATTTCCACTGAGACATTTATACAAACGTGTGGTATGCCTCCCTCCATCCATACAGAAACAATTGCAGCACCATTCACAAGACCTCTGCTGCTTCAAGATGGACCAACAAGTCCACTATCAATCGGTATTCTAAAATATCAACAATAGTTTTCCACCCCATGAGACAGCACAACACACTGCGTGCTTCCATAAAACACACCAATTCAAACGAGACAAAATTATGCACTGACTCCTTTTCACACACACCTGGTATGCATTAGTTTTAAGAACACAAGCTAACCTCGAATCGCTACTGGGTGTGCCAACCCAAAGCTTCCAACACGAGAATCAACAAATTTTAGCAACCTGCTTGCAACTGGAGTCCATTAAGGGGTTTAGGTTACCACAACGGAACCAAGAAAAACTACTTGCGGCAATTCACTTCCATAAAAAAATCACTGAATCATTACATCATTTTAAAATATTATAATGTAAGGTTGTCCAAATTTTAATTGCACAGTGCTTAGAAAATCACTCAAATTTTCACACACAACATTTTACCAGTCTTTGCTCCTTATTAGTTTTTTGTGTGTTGTAAATCTTTAATTCAACCATTATAAATTAATTAAATAAATAAATCATTTTGATTTAATAAATTGTTATGAAGTGTATTATATTAACTCTTCTCAGATTTACAAGTAGGAAAATAATATTAAAATTAATTAAAAGTAAAGTAAAAATAAATATGTAATTATTATAAAAATAATTAATATTTTCTTAAATATAAAAAAGTAATGAATAAATAAATAACTTATCTAACATAAATAAATAATAACAAAAATATCTACTCAAACCCCGCGTATACGATGAAGGGTAAAAATTTGTTTCACATTTTACTTCTTTTTTTTGTTTGTTTGTGCAATTACAATTTCTGAATTGTAAGGAGAAGGTTAAGAAATTTAACTTGTATCGTTTAACATATCAACTAACCACCAAAGTAAGTTTTTAAGTTCAGTTACAATTTTAAATGGTGCAATGAATCTTTTAATGTTCCTATTTTATTATTAATATCTTTGAATTGAATTTGAAATTTGAAGAATTTTATCTAATCTTTATTAATCTTTATTATAACAAATTAATTGTATTTCATAATTACATACAAATTAATTATATTTTATGGGAGCAAGCATTAATCATTACAGGAGGCAAGGACTGTATTTTATTGTTGATTTAAACTCATCCTACAAGTTTTAATAACTCTATTTAATTTTATATATTTAAAATGATATCATTTCATCATCCAATCATATTTCACTGTCTAAACCCCTTTAGAGAAAAGCTTAAAATGAGCAAATTGAATAGGAAGTGAAAATGGTCATGTAAGTTGAATATATATATATATATATATATATATATATATATATATATATATATATATATATATATATATATATATATAAATTATGTGAAGGAGATAAAATTTCATGAGTATCCGAGTACATAGGAAGTTAGATAATTTATGATGATGGATGATAGATGATGATTGAGGAGGAAGAAGTGCAAAGAAATTTGAATACACAATGAAAACCACACCTTCCAGAAGAATATAACAACTCATGTTTTGGAGTAGTTTTCCCAGACATTACCATCATGCATTTTAACAAAATAATTCAAATCACCTTTCTTTTCTTTAAACAAACCCAAGTCAAATAGCTAAGTGGTTAGTTACATAATAATTGCATGTAAAGCATAAAAAATTGCCACTATACATACAGTTATAGTGTTATTTTCAACAAAAAGTGACCCTAAGAAAATAATTTATTCTCAAAAACGACAATTTATGTTGACTTTCTTTTGAAAATTAGCTTGGTATATGATTTTATTTTTATAATAGATTAATCCTTTGTTAACTTCATTTTCAAAATATTTCAAATGATACTCATAATTTTCTATTGTTGGTTACAAGTTGGAAAGAAGTGTGAGGGAGATGTGAATGGAAAGAAGAGAACGTTGGGACCCGCCAAAGAGTTTTGAGTTTAAAGCATAAGGCATGGAGAAGAGAGAGAGTATCCGACATGGTAACAATACAACCAAAAACGTTAACACTTAAAACACAAACTTGTTTAGGGGCCACCCTTTGGGGCGCCATTCTCTTTTTCCTTTCAAAAAGTAAAGCTACCATCTTTGCTTTCCTATTCTCTCTCTCTCTCTCTCCTTCTCTCTCTCATTGTTACCCTGTTGGTGGATAGCAAAACTTCAGCAACCCCTTTGCATCTGATCTAAGAATCCAAACTCAAGTACCAATTTTTTGTCATTTCATGATCTGTAAGTTCAAGTTTTGTTTTTGTCTCTTTTTGGTTATCTTGCTTTTCCCTCATAGCTTACAACTAGAAAAAAAGGATAAAAAATGTGATAAGCAGGTGGAATAGGGTTTAGTTTCATTGTTAGAGTGTCTGTGTTAGAGTGTCTGTGTCAGATTTTTATTTTGATTTCAGTGAGTTTAGTGGGTAGAGTGGATTAGTGGTATCTCAATTTATTAGTTTCTGATTTGGGGTATGTCTTTTTTGTTATTATTTTAATTGTGAGTGAATGCTCCTTTTCTTTTGGCTTGTTTGTGAAAATTCATTGGACTACATTAAGTGGAGCATAATCTGCTCAACTGTTGTGGCTAAAGATTGCATTTTTTTTGTCACAGAGGTGTTAGATCGTGAAAATGACGAGGATGACCCGTGATTTTGGGGATACGATGAAGAAAGATGCAGTGCCAGCAGTGTCGGCCGATGTAATATTTGCTTCTCTTCGGTTTCCTAATTACAAAATAGGGGTTAATAATCAGATCATGGAGACAAAGGGTGATCCAAAAGTGCTATCTATGAAGGAGGTTGTTGCACGTGAGACTGCACAGCTGTTGGAACAGCAGAAACGAATGTCTGTTCGCGATCTTGCCAGTAAATTTGAGAAGGGTTTGGCAGCTGCTGCTAAGTTGTCTGAAGAGGTCATAATTTTGATATTTAGAATTCAACTTATTTTTGTAATGCCAATGTAATGCATAATTTTGGAGAGCATTTCAACTTGAGAATTCTATTATGTAATTTGTTTTTTGTATTTTTACCTACTGAGATTATCAGTGTTCATAATTTGCAGTGCTCTTCATGTTGTTTTCAGTACTAATCTTTTTGTATGGTGGTGGAATTCAGGCTAGACTCAGAGAAGCAGCTTCACTGGAAAAACATGTTCTTTTGAAGAAGCTTCGAGATGCACTGCAATCCTTAAAAGGGAGAGTGGCAGGAAGAAACAAGGAGGATGTTGCAGAAGCTATTGCTATGGTTAGGTCCTATTTTAGATGTACTTTGTTTGTGCTTATACCAAACTAACCATTTATTTATCCTATGTTTGATACAAAAATCATATGGAGCTGATAGTATATTCTAAAGTACGTTCATTATAGTATGATCATCAGACAACTTTTTCGTTGCATCATCTATTTATAATTGATTATTTAATTTTACCATGCAGCAAATTATCCCATTAGTTTTAGAGTTGCGCATTCATTTTAGGGTCATTTGAAACTCTAAAGTGTAAAATAACTGTCACAGATTAGTGTAGTTGGTGATTAAGGATGAAAAAATAGTTCTTTCATAATATAAATCACAGTATTATTCTCTTGAAGTTTATATTTTTCTAAAGGAGTTGCTTCAATAAATATCCAACAAGAAGAGCACTTGTTTTTTCATATTGTTTTTGTTCTGTCAGGATAGGTCAGAATAAATAGTTCGGGTGGAGAACCTGGGTTTGTGGTTGGGATGGATGAGAAGTGAATGGAAAGCTATTGATGACAACATAAAAAATATAGTTTTTTCTTAAAATTTGCATTATCTTAACTTTTGTCATTTATATAATATATTCACTGCTTAACCTCTCCTGTGCCGAAGTTACAATCTTCTATGGGTCATTTATTCTTGCATCAATTTATGTTTTATTATAATAAACTGTAGGTTATTTGGTGCATTCTGCAGGTTGAAGCTCTAGCAGTTCAGTTGACTCAAAGGGAAGGGGAACTAATCCAAGAGAAGGTTGAGGTGAAGAAGCTAACAAATTTTCTTAAGCAGGTGATGCTTTTTGTTTTTACTTTATTTTTGGTGCTTTAGGCTGAAATTTGATGAGAGATAAAAATTAAAGGTTTGTACTGACAGAACATATTATATTTACTCAAAATTCCGGAGCCAAAGAAAGCAAAACAAGAACAATAACATTACAATAAACATTAATGTATAACAGCACTCTGATCCTTCGTTGTCTGTTATAAAGTCACTAAACCAACTATGATGTCTATTTATAAATTTGGTATAAAGATTCCCTGTAAGTGCTTTGCTTCAACTGCTGACATCAAAGGACAACATAAACAGTGCAGTGCTATAAATTGAGGAGCATCATATTTCTGTTTCTAAGGGAGACTATACTATTGAAAGAATGATCTGAGAGTATCAACACATAGCATGTTTGTAGTTATTACATATAATAATGAAAAAAATGCTGTGTACTGCAAGCCTGCTACTTTGTCTGTCTATTAGTGTATGTGCTGTCTAATTTGTCCAGGGAATGAAACTTCTCAGCTCAGTTTATTCAACATTTTATCAGCATGATGTGTCGTTTATTATGAATGAATGTTAGAGTGAGTTACAAAATAAATTTCTTTCCTACTGTTGAGAGTTTAAATTCATTTGTAGGCTTCTGAAGATGCTAAGAAACTTGTGAATGAGGAAAGAGCTTTTGCTCGTTTTGAAATAGAAAATGCCAGAGCAGCAGTTCAGAGAGTTGAGGAGGCACTTCAGGAGCATGAGAGAATGTCTGAAGCTTCAGGGAAGCAGGTTTGGATCATTCCTTCTTCCATAATGTTTTAAGTGTATTTTTCTCTCAATTCAAATACATTTCCTTTAAATATAATGAATTTATGTATATGAAATTAGTCCTTTATTGAGGCAGGCCCTCAGTTGATATTTCCAAATTCCAACTAGTTACTTGAGCTTTAATGTAGTTCTTTTAGAGCATTTTTTGTTTCTTTTGGTTCAGATGATGTTTCTCATGCCAAATTTTGGGTGCTTGTTTTGCTAACGGATATTCCTTATTATATTCATTTTCACACCTATATCTTTATCTTCTGTACAAAACTACAGAACTGTATTCTTGATTTTAAATCTAATCCTCCTTGGAATTTTCACTATGGAAGAGAACTGAATGTTGGCAGAGTAATGTGTTTCAATCCTTTTTGCTTTTGCTTGAATTACTCACATTCTTCCAATCAACAAATTGATTCTTATGTAGTGTGTTTCAAGTCCTGTGAGTATCTTCATTTTCTTGACCTGTTTACTAACAGGTAAAAGTTTTCTTAAGGCAATTTCATATGAAAAATGTAAAACTCCTTGTATGATATAGTTCTTCGTTTATACTGCATTACTAATTATTGTATTTCTAGATTGTATATGTATGTCAGCTTCTCTCCCTTGGAATATGATATCTGGTATTCTGAAAATGTATCATTGGGTGTTTGCCTTCACTTAATACCAACAAGTATTTGTCATTTCTTTTCAAAGTTTTAGGGATAAAACAAGGATACCAGATAGATGGTAGTATTAGGCAGTTTTGAATTTCTTTTGTTGTATGAGGTTGGAAAAAAATGCGTGTTTTCTTAAGGACCAATCTTCCATCATAGATTTGTTTTTGTAACAGTTCTTATTGCTTCTCTTTTTTTCCATGATCTTGCCTGTTTCAGAGGAGTTTACATAATTTCTGATGTATGGAGAGACTAGACAGTCTTATGCATTATTGATTCTTTCCCTCACTTTTTAAATGTTCCTCTAGTTGTTCTTTACTGACTTACTCTTATATATTATGTTATTTTATTTTAAAACTAATTATCAAATAAAGCAAACTCCTCAATAATCATAATATTCACTGCTTGCATAAAAATGTAACTGTTCATATTGCAGTGGTGCATCAACTAAGTAATTTTCATTTTAACAAAATTTAGTTCTATGGGAACTTTAGGACCTGGATCAATTAATGAAGGAGGTTCAAGAGGCACGGAGAATCAAAATGCTGCATCAGCCAAGCAAGGTACACATTGTTCCTTTGTTCTTATTTCATCTCCTATAGACCAATATTTAATGTTTTTTGCTCTTCATTGTAGTACCCTGATCTCCATCTCTTTGTTGTTTGTATATTAATTTTAGGTTATGGATATGGAACATGAGCTTCGAGCATTAAGGGCTCAACTTGCCGAGAAGTCTAGACTTTATCTTCGTCTACAAAAGGAGGTGTTCCTACGATCTTAAGTCATTCTGAAGTAGTTGTGATTTTCTTTTGTGTTGACTGATCTATGAAGTACATTTCTTTAATGTACAAGACTTCAGAACTACTTGTTTATTCTGCTGTATGAAATGTGTTTCTCTGTGTGTATTGAATACATATGTTGATGTGTGAGTGTGTATACACACTAGTATCTTACCATCAATTTCTCAAACCTAATCAGCATCACTTGTTGGAATTGATGATTAAAATGAAATAAAAATGTACTGACATCTTCCATATTCCTTCCTCCTGCTATTATTATGTAAGACATAGACTTGGGGATTTTTGGACATCATTAAAGTATACTTTGGTTTGAAGTGAATGTGATATGTTTCTTTGATATAATTGAGGAGTGATCCGATTGTCCTCCTTAGTAAGTTAATATCGATTTTCTTCCATTTCTATTTTTCAGTTATCAAGGACAAAGGAAGGAGAGGAAAATGTTCCCCATTTGTATGAATTAGAAGGAGCTGAAACGCTAGGTTCATATTTGCAAATTCAACCTTGCTCCGATAATGCCCCTGAACTTTCAAGGTGTTCCATTCAGTGGTATCGCATAGCAACTGAAGGAGCCAAAAAGGAACTTATTTCAGGTAAAAATTCGTTGGGCTTTGCACTTTAAATGATAATATTTTAGAAGTTAATATTGTCTGTTGGATTTCTTTTATCATGCTAATCATGATTCATTGCTTACACTGTTATCTACTTCTATTATACCATGGTTGGGTATTGATATTAACATAGCATTTGATTATCGGACATTTCTATAGTGTGCAATACTTTCTCAAAAAGACAAGATCTCTCTCAACGTCCTTTTTCTAAAGGCAACATGTATCTTTCATACTGTCTCACCTAACTAAGTAATGTACCCAATTAGCATGGTTACCTATGAACTTATGATTATTATCACATTTTTTGCTTTGGAGTAAGAAAAATTAACTTCTTCTCCCCAAAAAACTCTATTATTTTGTCAAACATTTCAGCTTCAAAGTATCTGTCTACATGATTACTGTCTTATTCTGTAATATATATCAGGTTGCTTAAGTGTTCAACCTTCCTGGTACTAAGCCTTATAAACTATAAACCGAAGACAAATCTTCAAACTTCTAAGTAAAAGAGGAATAATCAATTATATGATCAACAAAATGTGAAAGTAATCAGTGTACCAATTCAAGAGGGAGACAGAAAACGTTTCTGATCTGAAATCTGTAATATAAGTTTCTGAGTTCAAATCATACACACTGTCTTCTCTATTAAGCTCTGATTGCAGTTAGGTATACAACTTGTATGTCTGAAATACAACCAACGCCAAAGTGTTTGAAAGCTATCTTACACCATCTTAATAATGACACTGTTACAGAACAATATTATGTTGGTAAAAAGAGAAGCAAAAATATGAAGGCACTGGAAAATTGTATGTTATTTACAATAGAAAGGAAACTACAAAAGGAGGAAAACTCCAATTGCCCAGAGCATAGCTCCTCTAACAGAATCTGATCAGAAGCCCCTCTCCCCTCTGTCTCATGAGACTAAATAATAAAAATATTCTCCCATGTTTAACAACCTTTCCACAACTCATACCAACTCCTTCAATTGAGGAATTATTGCAACAGATAAATGTTTTGTTGGACCAGTTGAAGAAGAATTTAGAGAGAATACAGTTACATATGAAGATACTGTTAACAATTTGGGTCATACACACACACACACACACACACACATATATATATATATATATAATAAATAATTTAATGTGTTTGGGTCATTATATTTTATTAGCCAATTTATTAAAGTGATCTAATTAATTTAAATTTATGACTAAGGGCACATATGTCATGAAAGATTAATTGTACCATAAGCAATATTTTAATTTGATGAGGGACCAAATTAGAAATATTGAAATTTAAGAAAAAGTAAAAAACAAAGGTTACATAAAAGGGTTATGGTTCCCATATGTAAGCAGGTACAATCCTGTTTCCTTTCTCTTCATCTCCATCAAAAGTTAAAATCAAGAGGAACCTAAGCTAGAAGATCAAATATACCACTCTTATCTACGTTGTTTCCAATTGTCAATCCAGGTAGGCTTCTACACATTGCTCTATTGGGTATTGGGGATTGTTCATGGTATGGAGGGTTTGATTGCTCATTAATTATTAATCTATATTTGATGCATAATCTAACAATTGGTATTAGAGCAGGTTAGATTTATGATTAAATTTTTTGGTCCCTAATTGCATGAAGCCTAATCTATTTTTCCCAAAAATTATCAGAAACCCTAATTATGAGATTTAGGGATTTTTATTTTAATTGTTTATGGTTAAATCCAGGTCTGGTTTCATCTCTCTTGTGGGTTTCAAACCCTGGCCAAACTCGTAGGTTTCAAATAAAATTTGGGGAAAAATAGAGTAGGGTTCATGCAATTAGGGACAAAAAAAACTTAAACATAAATGTAATGTGCTATGATACCAATTGTTAAATTATGCCATCAAATATAGACTAATAATTATTATTGAGCAATCAAACCCTCTCATATCATGTACAATCCCCAATACTCCATAGAGTAGTGTGTAGAAGTGTACCTGGATTGGTCATCGGGAACAACGTAGATAAGAGTGGTATATGATCTTCCAACTGTAGAGCACTTTAGGTTCCCTCTTGATTTTCTTTTCTCTTCTGATGGGATGAAGAGAAAAGAAACAAGAATGTGCTTAGATATGGGACCATAACCCCTTTATGTCGCTTATTGAAAGAAGCTGATAAGAATAGAAGGTACTTTGAATTTGCAATAGGTGATATAGTTTTCGTTAAACTGCACTCATTGGCCTTGAGGAAGAACCAAAAGCTGGGAATGAGGTGTTTTGGACCATTCGAGATAATGGAGAGAATAGGGGCTGTGGCTTATAAACTCAATTTACCTAGCTCTGCTTTCATCCACCCTGCGTTACATGTATCGGTTCTGAGACCATTTAAGGGAGATGCATCTCAACCATATATGCCATTCTCGCCGCTGACCAATGAAAAAGGTCCATTACTTCAACCAATAACGGTGTTCAGCAACTTGGGAAGATGTAGTAGTGATATAACAGCATTGCCGCAAATTCAATCTTGAGTACAAGGTTATTTTTAATGGAGGGAGAATTGTAAGGGAGTCAAGCACAAAAACAGCGGATAGAAGTGAGGGACTAATCAGCAAAAGGCAACAACCAGAGTTAGTTGGAGGAAAAGGATATTTGGCACATGTCCAGAGAGGAGTGTTACACGCAAGAGTGAGAAAAGATTCACATAAACAATGGATTGACTACGTGGGGAACGGATTATATAAGTGTGAGTGGAGAGGGTAAAAAGTGTGGTGTATTGACCCTTCTCTTGTCTCTGGAGTTCTCTCTCTGTCTGTTCGTCTTTTTCTTAACTTCTGTTTTCTTTTTGCTGTCATGACCTGCCCTGTTCACTGAAACAAATCCGTCAAGTGTTATTCGCTATATCCTTTCATCGTCGGGTTATTACCAATACCCCTGTTGATATCTTCCACTCTTTTAGACGTCACCTTTCCGTTGAAGGTGCAATTTTGGTCATTAACCTTTTGTCTATCTAGCCGACCTGATATTGCCATATTTTCTCCCTATCACAAGTTTCATTTTTCTAAGCAAAATTCTCACTGGTTATGAAAGTTTTTCCTTGTGGAGACGTTCACATTGATTGAATGTTGTTATAACTATTCTTTTTATGAACCATAGCATGTGAGTATTTGTGTCTATTATACATTGTGTTAGCCAGTCTTAACTATTGGAAGGGCTTAATCTATCTATAAAGTGTACATTCGAGATGCATAGTAGTGGAATATTGATATTAAATTTCATATCTAGCATCTGTCCTGTCCTTGCCTATAATATAATATATCTTTTCTGTAATCAGGAGCTACCAAGTCAGTTTACGCCCCTGAGCCTTTTGACGTTGGACGTGTATTGCAAGTTGATATTCTTTCAAAAGGCCAGGAGATTACATTGTCAACCACTGGTCCAATTGATCCAGGTTTGGTTTGGTTCCCATACCTTGTCCACTCTTTTGATTTAGTATTGATTAACAGGAATTATTTGTATGTATTTTCTGATATTTAAACTAGATGTTTTGTATTATCAATTTACAAATGGACTTGGTTCTTTGCCAATCAAGCTATTCATTTATATCATATTCTTATCCAGCTGCTGGTTTGGGAACCTATGTCGAGGCACTTGTGCGAAAACATGACACTGAATTCAATGTATGTCATTATGACCTTTTCAACTTGAAATGTTTCCTTTTTCTTCCTCTTATACTTAAGCTAATTGTATCATATTTAAGCATCTGTCTATGCGTATCATTTTAATTGTCAATGTTATATAAGCTTGTCATTCGTTCCTTGTCGCCTAATATATATGGTTTTGTCCTTGAACGAATTTTAACTAAAAGTAGTGTTGAATTGTCACTAGCTATAGTTGTTTGTTTGCACTTTATTAACAGTGATAATAATAATAGTTTAACACATTGCAGGTGGTTGTGACTCAGACTGGCTCAGACCATCCAACTGAATCTATTCATGTGCTCCATGTCGGAAAGATGAGGATGAAACTCTGTAAAGGAAAGACAACAATTACCAAGGAATATTATTCTAGTTCAATGCAGGTATTCAAATCGTGGGTGCTCAGTTGTATATAGTTCTTGGTGACAAGTGACAACTAATAGTTTTTCGCATTTTATCATTCTTTAGCTTGTCTGGTCTTAGTAACAAGAAAAATGTGATGAATACTGATGTTCTGGCAGTCTATACCTTGAGTGATGTAGCTATATTTCTGTGTGAAATATGTTGGAGATCTTATATTAACTACACATAAGACCAAATGATAATATATAAGTAGGTTTAAACCTTATCTTACAAGTCAGTTTTATGAGGTCAAGTAGATTTAAAGTATAAGTTTGTTGTTGTACATTAAAATATGATGCTTCTTTTGTTTTCTTTAGCTTTGTGGAGTTCGAGGAGGGGGAAATGCTGCAGCACAGGCAGTGTTCTGGCAACCGAAGCAAGGCCTTTCTTTTGTTTTAGCTTTTGAGTCAGAGAGAGAACGGAATGCAGCCATCATGCTTGCAAGGAGGTTTGCATTTGACTGCAATGTAAGTCTTCCTAAACTATTCACACACACTTGATTTATAATGAGATGGATTTGACTCTTTTAATCTTTCAGCATACATTGTTATACATGTGCATGTATTTTATAACAATGTCAAATTTTGTACCCTCTATAAAGTGCCCCCAGAAAAAGTAGTGTTTATTGGTTTGGATTGAAGCATGATTTAGTGGAGTAAAATCAGAGCTATATCTTTTAGAATTGAAGCATTTTATGATCCATTTCAATCCCTTTTTAACCTCTTGGTCTTCATTGGTATATTTGTAATGCAGATTATTCTTGCTGGACCTGATCACAAAGCTCCTTTAGAAACGTAATGTCTCTCACCTTGAATATTATTTTTGTCAACTGTAATTATTTGAGTTTTCCTTGTATTATAAGTGTGTAACCAGTGAAATATGCCTTTGGATTGTGCTTAAGGATTCATACCTTGGGGTTTGAATGCCTTTATTCAATTTTCTTTTTCACCAACACCAGGGCATGTTTTTGTTTGCCTTTGTGAGTGACACTTGATAAAGTTTTTAGAGCCTACATTATAGAATTGGTGGAAGCTATGTTCATTGTTTGAGGTGCTAATTGATTGTATTTGATTGATCCAATTACTGTTAAATTTCTCTATTTGTTTTGTCTTGATACTTGCGTTGTTGGCAAGATTTTCTGAAACCTCTTCACTATGCTGTAGCTACATTTACTTCAAAGTTGGGAATATCCTAATCTGAGTATGAAGACAATACCTGAAAGAATTAAATCCTGCTGGAAAAAAAATAATGGATATATTGAATTATATAGAGATATTATAAGTTGGATGTGAATTTACTAGGTTGGTTTCACAAGGTTGATGGTTTTATAAGATTGAGTTACGATTAAAAATGATTTTCTGTGATAGTATCAAAATATATTTTAACAAAATTTGCTTAGGTCAAGTGTACTATGTGGTATTGGATCTTTCTCTATTTTCATGATCAAATATGACAAAATGTATTCAAAATTTGTAATCATTTATGAATATGAATAAATTATGTAATATATATACACATATAAAAGTTGGGTGAAAGAGTGTATCGAATATTTTACTTCTAAAAAAACATGATTAAATTATAATATATATTTAAGTGCCAATTTCACTTATCAAATGGATTTTGTGAGTTCAAGTTAAGATGAACTTTCTTAAAATCTAAAATTATTCACTTATCCAAAATTCTATTTCAAAATTCTTGTAAAAATTCTGAAAAATTTGTTTTGGAAAATTTTCAGAACAGATAATATATAAAAGTAACCTTTACAAAGGATAAAATGTTTATTTTAAAAATATGGCAATGCAGTTAGACATTATGGGGTCAGGAAGAAAAAGCCTATATTACTTCCCTCAATTTTTTTTTTTTTCCTTTGATGTCCCACTTGCTTGATGACCCATGCTTCACTTGGAACTTACTTTCCAGCAGATGCTCTTCACAAAGCAACAACGAAAAATGAGGAAACCAAGCCGTTGAACAAATTGCAGATGGCTGAGTTGCATATGCGGATACGAACTTATTTTATTATTGATAATTTAATATTTAACCAAAATTATATAATAGTAAAAACATTACTTTTGTTCTCACGGGATGGATATATATATATATATCCATCCTGCAAAGTCTTCCAAACAAGCTTCAAGGATCCACAGTCTTGACTTCAAGCATATCTTGTCCTTTAGTGTGAATCAGGGATAGGATGTGCCTGTAAAAGATACGTAAGCATATATTTCGTAAAATGTATCTTTTATATCGAAGTTTATGGACATTGCTTGATTAGGCTTTTGATTCAATTGGCTTAGTTACCTGTTAATAAGAATAAGCTATCTAATCTTAGGTTTGTTTAATTTGAGATGATTATGTTGGCTTGACTAGCCGGCCAATCCAAATACATGTCGTCCTACAGAGTCGACATGTATTCGGCAAGGTTGTGCATAAGGCGGGTTTCTTAGATATGTGATCTTTGTAGCCCCCAAGCAGGGACGAACCTTAGTGTACGTATAGGGCCCCCCAATTTGTTTTCTTTATACAATTATATATATATATATATATATATATATATATATATATATATATATATATATATGTATATATGTAGAA